>Ga0268299_1000164_pt1 | contig 261143 bp, 241 predicted proteins | sample NOBtaG_FD_193484 | JGI IMG/M metagenome (GOLD analysis project Ga0268299, IMG submission 193484) | Activated sludge microbial communities from bioreactor in Nijmegen, Gelderland, Netherland - NOB reactor | ecosystem: Engineered > Bioreactor > Aerobic > Activated sludge | place: Netherlands...
CAATACCATCCGCACCGCCCGGGCACGCACCTCAGGTGAAAATTTGTTCGTTGTCTTGCTCATAGGGGCTCCTGTCACTCATGTTTTACTCTTGAGTTGGAGCCTCCGGCAATCCCGGGGCGGTTCAAATCAGGATGCGCTGGTCTTCCTCGACGAGATGCAGCGCGGTCCAAAGAACGCTTAGGCAGTTGAAGCGATTGAGGCTGTTCCGCATTGCAGCCGGAAGCTGCGGCATCGGTTGCATGCGCAGCGGCAAATACACCGGCTGTTCCTGGCCTCGAATGTAGAGGGTTCGGCCGTTCATGATTTCCAGGAGGATGCGGCCAGTGGCGTTGGGAGCGGTTTCAAGCACCCCGATGATCTGACGCGTACTGCGATATCGGACGCCGACGGCCTCGGCGTCGCGACGGCCCTCGATCCATCGGGCAACTGGGAGAGCCGCGCCGCCGGCGACCGCTGTGAGCGCGATACGCACCACGTCGGGACGCTGCGCTATGACGCGGGAGACAAAATTCTCCAATCGGATGGAACGGTTGCTGTGATCCGAGAAGCTGATACGCGTGTTCTCGCCGCCGTCAGGCACAATCTGATGCGCCTCGTCGAGAATAAGCAGGCGCAGACGCGCGGTTAATATTGGGCCGAGATAGCGCATGAGTGCGTCGGCCTTTTCGACCGTGGCAATCAGCACCGTCGGCGCGTCGCCCGTTAGCCAGTAGTCCGTGATCCCCCAGTCAGCGCCGCCATACAGCGCCGTGATGGTCATCTCGCCGCCAAGCTCCGACCGAAGTTTGGCCTCCACCTCGCCAGCGAGCGCCCGTGATGGGACGAGATAGATGGCCAGCGGCGCAAGGCCGTCATGCTCGCGAAGCAGTAGCTCCTTCACGAGCGCCATGTTCGCCACCAGCGTCTTGCCGGAGCCCGTCGGCGTGCAGAGGGCGAAAGAAGAGTCGCGTAGCAGCCGATCCAGACCCTGAAGCTGCGAGGTCCACAGGATACCGCGACCGCGACTGAACTGATCGCGCGCGTAGGCCACGAGCTTTCCTCTCCGGTCCGGATTCAAGGCAGCAAGGGCGATTAGGGGACGATAGATGCTCGCGGCTTTGTAGCCGTCTGCGACCTGTCGCATGAGCGAGAGGACCAGCGACGCGTCATCGCTGAATGTCCTCGCGGCCATCTCGTCCAGCGCATAGAGTTTCGCCATGGCAGTCTCCAACCGCGCGTCGTCGCCGCGGTGGAGGCTGTCAGCGATCAGCCCAAGGCTGCGGACAAGCTCGACCGTGAAGAACCAGCCAACCCGATCGTCGTCCTCGTCCAATTCGTCGAGTTCGGCGCCCGGCTCGGCCAGGCGAAACGATGCGTCCGATGCCGTCAAATCGGGATGCGTATTCCAGAAGGCCGCCGAGAGGCGAATGACGCCGTCGAAGTCGGCCTTCAAAAAAGCAGCGTAGAGCGCGACGCCTTCGTGTTCGGTAACGATCTGCCTGAGAAGGCCCGAAGCCATAGCTGGCAGGCCTCCGAGTTGATAGGCCGCGGCCGCGAGAAGCTCGATCGGGATGACGGTGCGAAGCGTGTCAGCGGCGCGGGACAGCCATTCGAGGATTTCGCCGGTCCTGCGAAAGCAATCGATCGCCCGTGCCGAACCAGCGCCCTCGATCTCCCGAAAAATGTGTGCCGCGTGGAGTAGGCGACGGGCGTCGGCGAGCTGCCGAAAGGATTCTCGCTCAGCCCATTGAATGGTAGGGACCTGCCACGTCGTCTGAAGGCATCGGACATAGGCGCGAGCTTGTGGTCGTGAAAGTTCGTTCTCGATGGCGAGTGCCCGGCGCAGGGTGTCGGCGACTTCAAGGCGCTCGGCGTCCAGCTCCGGCATTATTCGGCCTCCTGCCAGAGGGTCGAATAAAGACCATCGATGAGCGCTTCGCCATCGGTCAGGATGAGCTCGACGACCTGGAGGTCATGCGGAGCGGTATATTCCTCTAGGGCTTCTTCCCATCCGATCAGGACATCGAGCGCCTTGCGATCACGCGCTCCGTTTCCGGCGATGAGAATGAGGTTCGTGCGCGGAAGAGGCGGCGCATTGTCCAAAATGATGGCTTGATCGATCGACAGAATTGCGGCTTGATAGCCCTCGGGATCGCGAAGCTCCAGAAGACGCTGGAGCTGGCGCAATCCGTGCGGGGTTGGCGTATCCCGATTTATCTCGAACCAGACACCCCGACCGGATCGAGCGCGGTCGCCGGTCTCTTCATCTTCTTCCCAAGGACCAAGCATCAACGACTCGACCGCTGACTTGGTTAGTCGCTGGCGCCATTTCGCTTCGCCGGCGATGAAGCGCACAACCTCTCCGGCGTCGTTCAGCGACAGCCCTACGAAATCGGAGCCAAAGCGGCCGAAGATCTGGCGGGTTCGGGCAGGGTCGCGTGCAAGGTCCCATAGATAGGCTTCAACATCCGCGTGCTCGCGAAAGAGAAAGATTGGAATACGCCATTCGTGGCCGCCAACGAATTTTCCCTGGAATGCCTCTGTCATCATTCCCGCCATGACCTCTCCGAAAAGGCCGCGCCGTGCAGTGGACGGTAGGCAGCCAGGATAGCAGGCGTGTGCGCCGGGAGCGTCTGCGTCGGGATGAAGATCAATGGCAATCTGGCGATGAAAATACTCGCGGGCGTCGAGATGTGCGGACTCAAAGTACGGCCGCATTGCCGCGATCAGGTCTTCGTCTGTCGCAGCCTGCTGTTCGAGCAGCAGATGGCCGTACGTTCCTCTGATTGTTCCGTTCGACGCGAGCCATTCTTCAATGATTTCGAGGGGGGGCTCACAAGTGTGCATTGGCTTCGCCTTCTGAAAGAGCGCGATAGCCTTGCCCAGCTTGCCGATTACGAGCGGTTGGGTGGGTCCATTGGGTGCTGGTGCGTTGATGAAGTATTGCTGGTGATGCTCCCGTCATTTCGCTCGCCGCAATGGGTTGATGATTTCGACGCCGTCGAAATCCTTTTCATTATCGGTGACGACGGTGCAGCCGTGAGCCTCGGCCACGGCGGCGATGATCGTGTCGAGCGCGCTGCGCGGTCGACCCTGTGCTTTGCCGGCCGCCATGAGCCGCGCCCAGATCAGACCGGCGTTCTCGTCGAAGGGCAGCACGCGGCCAGTGAACAGCGCCTGAGGGCCCTCCGGCCCGGAGAACCAAGCCTCAAGCTGATCGCGGCGCTTACCGACGGGCTTCTCAAGAACCCCTCGGCGAATCTCGGCGACCGTCAGAGAGGCAATGAAAAGGTCGTCATCGTTTTGCTCGCTCATCCACGCGAGCAGGGACTCCGAGGGGGCCGGTTTCGCGATGTCGCTGATGATGTTGGTGTCGAGCAGGTAGCGCATCAAATCTGAACTTCACGTCCTTCCTCGCGGGGACGGTTGAGATCGAGATCGGCGCCAACAAGCGGAGAGCGCCGGAGCGCAGCCAGGATGCCGCCCTTCTTCGGCGGCTCACCGGTGATGGTCTGGCTAACGGCCGCGCGGAGGCGCGAGGCATCCGGGCCATCTTCTGCCAAGCGGCGGGCCAATGATCGGATGAGGTCGCGATCGGCATCGCGACCAAGCACCTCGAAGCGCGCCAAGCCGCGTTCGCTTAGGCGAGATCGATAGTTTTGAATGGCGCGTTTTTGCGAACTGCCCAAGGTAACCTCCTGCTTATTTCCAGTAATATAGCCAGAAGGTCGCGTTTTAGCAAGGTGCTGTTAGGCCGCGCGCGGCTCGCCTGGGGCCCGGATGGCATCTGCCCGCGATCCGTGATATGGATTTAGTGACGGTACTTTTTGACGCTAGTCGAGTACGCCGCTGGGCGTCGCGAGGTGCAAAAATCGTTCGACTGGTTCCGATAGTCGGCGAAACCTCAAAAATATTTTTTTGGCGATTTTCCCTTTAAAATCAAAAGCGTAACTTTTTGACGGTCCTGACGTCGGAATTTTCTTGTCGCCAGAAAATATTTGCCATTAATTTCAATGAGTTATATGCTATTTAAACAATGGAGTGGGAATGAAATTGATGGTTTCAGCGACTTTCGCGGACTATCGGTTTTTCTATATAACTTATTGAAAATAAATAAAAAACTTTCAAATTCTATCGCCATCTATCGCCGCCAAGCGAGACGATCTGACGGTATGGCTGACGGTATGCGTTTTCGCGTCTCGGGCGCTTTTTCCATATACCGTCAGTCCTGATTTTTAAGCCTCCACGCCGACTTAGCATCTAACATATTGATATTATTTAGATGATATATGGTTATTGACGGTATATTTGAGCATTATGGAGCTTGAAATTACCCGGAAAAGGCCGATTCATGCTAACGGATACAGCCATTAAGCGATTGAAACCACAGGAGAAATCATACAAGGTCGCCGACCGTGACGGTATGTATGTGACGGTCATTCCTTCAGGGGGTATCACTTTCCGTTATGACTACCGGCTCAATGGCTGACGCGAAACGCTTACCATTGGTCGCTATGGCCCGGATGGCGTTTCGCTATCGGAAGCGCGCGAAAAATGCCTCGCGGCGCGCAAGCTGGTGGCGCAGGGCATCTCGCCCGCCCAGAAGAAACAGCGCGAGAAACGCAAACTCTCCGCAACGCCAATCTTCGGCGAGACCGGCAAGCAGTGGTTCAAGGACGCCAAAATGGCGGATAGCACCCGTTCAATGCGCAAAGCGATTTTCAACCGCGACCTCCTGCCCGTTTGGAAAAATCGTCTGCTATCGGAAATCACGCCTGACGATCTGCGCGCACTCTGCCTCAAGGTGAAAGAGCGCGGCGCGCCCGCCACGGCCGTCCATGTGCGGGATATCGTGAAGCTGATCTTTGGACTTGTAACGGTTTTGTTCCGGTCACCTGTCTCTCATTAGGCTGCCTTTCGTTCGAAAGCCAGAGGACTGACGCCACCCGGATATGAATGGCGGCGGCGTGGATTGTAGAAGCCATTGATATACTGGAAGATGGCGTTCTCAGCATGGCGTCGTGCCGGCCAGCTTTGCCGCCAGATCAGCTCCGCCTTGATGGTTTTGAAGAAAGTTTCCACCGAGGCATTGTCATAACAGTTGCCCTTTATTGGTACCTGCACCTTCAGGGCCGCTCATCGATGGCGTCAGCCCATATTTCCGGAGTTTCTTCTGATAGTCATGGGAGCAATATTGGCTGCCCCGGTCACTATGGAAGATGCAGCCTTCCAGAGGTTTTCGCAAAGCCGAGGCCATGTCCAGCGCCCGGATGGCCAGATCCTTTTTCATCCGGTTGCTGATAGCCCAGCCTGTCGGAAGCGACGTTTTACAAGTGGAACCTCAAGGGACGCATCGGCGAGTTGGAGCGAATCCGTGACGCGGCGCGCGCAGACGCGGACCGGGCCGAAAATCGCGGAGAAGGCGAAGACAACCGCGTGACGCCGGAGTTGCTGCGTCGCTTTGGGGTCGAGGCCCGCAAGAAGATCAGGGATCGGGAGGGCGGTTTCCGACGCCATCACCTCCAGGCCCTGGTGCAGCGGGTAGAGGTCGGAGCTGACGAAATTCGGATCAGGGGATCAAAGCCAAGGCTCCTCCAGACGATTGTGGCGTCTGGAGGAGACTATGGAGTGGAAACTGCGGCGCACGGCGTTCGCAGTTTCGTTCCGAATTGGCTCCCCGGGCCGGATTCGAACCAGCGACCAACCGGTTAACAGCCGGTTGCTCTACCACTGAGCTACCGAGGAACAGATGCCCAAACAAGGCAATTAGCGGCGATCAGCATGCTGGCTATAGCAAACTGTTCGCCCCCGCACCACCCCTAAATGTGGCCTGCCCGGATCAGGCCTTGCAATCTTTCCGGTTTACCCACAAAAAACGCCATGACCGACCTTCGCATTGGCAACCGCACCTTCAAACTGCCGCAATCGCGCACCCTGCGTATTGTTGTGGGCGTCGCCCTGATTATTGGGGGGATATTGGGATTTTTGCCCATTGTAGGCTTTTGGATGATCCCGCTGGGCTTTCTGGTGCTGTCCCGGGAGTTTCACATTGTGCGCCGCCTGCGCCGCCGCGCCGTGGTCAAATGGGGCCGCCGCAAACAACGCCGCGATCGAAAACGCGATCTGAACGACGATTATTATGATTGATTGGCCTCGCAATCGGATTATTGACGCCTTTCAATGGGGGGCTGATCTATCAAAGCGAGCCTCTTGATAACGGAGCTCTTTTTTAAAATAGTTCCCGGCGCTAAAACAGCATTAGCGCCAAGGCGCGAACCATCCCCGACCAGGGATCCAAATTTATCCTGCCTGGTGTGAATATACTGAGCGCTGACCTGCTCCCCGTCATGACCTCATTTATAAGTTAGCTCTGTTCAGGTTATGGTCCACGGCAGACCGGGTTGCAAATTCAAATGGCGTCAGCCCTTTGAGGCTCGTGTGGGGCCGGTTGTGATTGTAGTCGTTCCTCCATGTTTCGATGATGTGCCGGGCCTAGGCGTAGCTTGAGAACAGGTGTTGGTTGAGGCATTCGTCGCGCATACGTCCGTTGAAGCTCTCAACGAAGCCATTCTGCATCGGTGAGGTGTTGGAACGTACACGTTTGAACGGGATGCCCACGCAGCCGCATGCGCACATGGAAGCTCGCTTCGCCCTTGGGATTCAACCGTTTCTGTATTGTTGCCATCGTCCGTAACCCTTTGCCGTAACAGGTAAAAATTTACCGTACATAGCAAACACCAGCAACAACTAAAGTGTTGCAACACTCATCTATTTTGTTCGCGAACATTTTTAGTACGGATTATCAAAATGATGCAGCAGAAAAATAGTCAAAATTGGCGCATTATTAGCACCTAATTTTTGTTATAGCCGTAGTCGCCTCTCGATAGCAGGGCGTTCTTCCAGAATACTTCGCGTTCAATAATAACAGCATCATCAACACGCATGGATCGGTATTCTAACAGCGTAAATTGAAAGTGCTTTCTTGCATAGGTCTTGCCTTCTTTGGCCAGAAGTTCGGTCAGCCCATCATTCCATCCATGTCCTGTGCCAACATAACATGCCCAACGCGACCATATACCAGCATCGCCATAGGCTGATCCAACATATCGTTTGCCGTTGTTTTTATCTGTGACCAGGTAAACGCCTTTTACGTTCTGAAGTGCTGCTTTCCAGTCGTTTTTCTGATTCTTAAAGATTATTTCCAACTGCTCAAATCCAAGATTGATATTCTCATACCCGCAGAACACACCGCCAGTATATGACTCTTTCAGAATTTCAGTGACGACGATGTCATCGTAATAATTCTCGAATTTTGGTCTGATATTGCGGCCTGTAAGTTTCAGGGAAAGCTTTAATCGGCCAATATACTCACGACCAATATCTTGCAAGGCAACCTCATAGCCATCGGATTTTACCGAAAGCACCTTGTAAATTCCACCGAAGAGCCAAGTGTTTTCCTCGTGGTAAAAACGCATCATCGAGAAAATGTAGTCCCGATTAAATTCATTTTTCGCTGTCTTGTAACGATTCCATCCATGCCATTCATCACGGTCGGTGGCAAAAACATCAAGCGGCTGTTTTTCCCCATTCCAAACAGCACAGTGCAGCTTGTAATCCTTGGGATTTGCAATTGTCAGAATGTTTGACAGCTTGATTTGTTCTGATGCCATATTTCGCCACTGTTTTTAGAATCTCTTTGACCACAGTAAGCCATACAATTCCGAATGATGGCACTCAATTCTGATTTGTGGCGTTTTGCCATCGTTTGTTTCCAAGTGGACCACCAGTGGAGCAAATCGCATTTTGGGGGGTCAAAACAGGGGGTGGCGGATGGGGTGAGATTCGAACTCACGGTGGGCTTGCACCCACGCCGGTTTTCAAGACCGGTGCCTTAAACCACTCGGCCACCCATCCATAGGCGATTTGCGCGAGTATTTGCTGGTTCAACCGCCTTCATACATGGCTAGCGCCGGGGCATCAAGCCGTGAAGCTGGTATTGGCTTCTGGCGCATCCACTTGCGTCCGGCCCCGGCCCGTGGCACAAGCGATTCACAGGAAAATGTGGAAGATTCGGGTATTGCAGGAGCGTGCATGCGGCGCATCGTTGGGCTAATCTCGCTGGTCATGCTGGTGCTGGCGGCATGTGCGGATGAACGTTCTGTGCAGGCCGGGGCGTCCGTTGCGCCACGCCAGCAAAATCAGGCGGTAAAGCCTGCCACAGCGCCATCCGATCCGGGCTTCGCCAAATGGCTCGCCGAATTTAAGAAGGAAGCTGCGGGGCAGGGTATCCGTCCGGCCACCATCGAAGCGGCCCTGCGCGATGTGCAGCCGGTGGAAAAGGTGGTTTCCCGCGACCGGAACCAGGCGGAGTTCACCCTTGCATTTGCTACCTATCGTGACCGGGTATTGACGCCTGCGAATATTGCGGCGGGACAGCGCAAGCTGGCGCAGCATGGCCCGTTGCTGACGGCGGTCGCTGCGAAATATCGGGTGCAGCCCCGCTTTATTCTGGCTATCTGGGGGATAGAAACCCGCTATGGCGCGGTAAAGCCCACGATGCCGGTAATGCCTGCGCTGGCGACGCTGGCCTATGACGGGCGCAGAGCGGCGTTCTTTCGCAATGAGATGATGCAGGCGCTGCGTATGCTGGATGCAGGATATGCGGATGTGCCCGATCTGATGGGGTCTTGGGCGGGGGCAATGGGCCAGCCGCAATTCATGCCGTCCAGCTATATGAAATTCGCGCAGGACTGGGACGGCGACGGCAGGCGGGATATCTGGAATAATCCCGGCGATGTGTTTGCCTCAATTGCGTATTATCTTGCCAGCAATGGCTGGTCGGACGCGCAGACATGGGGGCGTCAGGTAAAGCTTTCTTCTGAAGTCAGTCAAGCGCTGCCACAGATGCAACGTACGGGAAAGTCCGGCTGCCGCGCCATGGATCAATTGAGCGTGGCGCGTTCGTTGAAAGAATGGCAGGCACAGGGCGTACGCCGTGCCGACGGGGCGGATTTACCCGCGCTGGATTTGCAGGCGGCGCTGGCGTTACCCGAAGCGCCGGGCGGACCGGCTTTCATAGTTTATGGTAATTACGAATCCATTCTGCGTTATAACTGCGCGCATTATTATGCGTTGACGGTTGGCGCCTTGTCTGATCGGATTGGGGGCGGCTGATCCTATGAGTGTTTTTCGCTTGTCTCAGTGTTTTGCGGCCATGGCCGTGCTGGCATTGGTGCTTGCCGGGTGTGCTGGCAAACCGCCGCCGCCTGCACCCAAGCCCGTTTATAAAGTTGGCCAACCCTACAAGGTTGCGGGTGTGTGGTACTATCCCCGCGAACAGCCCGATTATGACGAGACCGGTCTTGCATCCTGGTATGGGCAGGATTTTCACGGCAAGCCCACGGCGAATGGCGATATCTATGATATGAATGCGCTGACGGCGGCGCACAAAACTTTGCCCATGCCGGTAAATGTGCGGGTGACCAATCTGGAAAATGGCCGCTCGATTGTTCTGAAGGTCAATGACCGGGGGCCGTTCGTAAATGGACGCATCATTGATGTGTCGCGGCGCGGCGCGCAATTGCTGGGTTTCAGCGGGGCTGGCACAGCGCCCGTGCGTGTGCAGATACTGGATGGCGGTGGTGCGGGGGGCGCATTTGTCGCGGCGCGCCCTCACACCAGCGCGGAAGAGAAAACGATGGTTGCCGCCGCGCCTTCGTCTGGCGTTAGCAGTCAGGTGCTGCCCGGCAGCGTCGTGGACACCAAGGCAAAGTCTGCGCCAAGGGGAAAGGCGCAGTCTGCGCCGATTGAAATCGGCAAGGAGCCGGCCGCCGTTGCAGAATCGAAGGCCGGGGCACAAGTTGAGTTTCGCCCGGTACCGGCCAGCCGGAATATGTATGTGCAGGTGGGATCCTTTCGTGAACGGGTGAATGCGGAACGCTTGCGGGGCCGTCTGTTGCGGGCGGAACCAGGCTTTCAGATCAGCCCCATAATTGTCGAGGGAAAGCCTTTCTACCGTGTGCGGACGGGGCCGCTGGCGACGGTTGAAATTGCGGATGCGACACTGGCGCGGATTATTGCTGCGGGCCAGCAGGGTGCGCAGATCGTTGTGGATTAACCGGTTTCATTGGATGGGGAGCGGCATGCGTAAATATCTTTTTCTGATCCTGTTATTGGCGGTTGGCGCTGTGACGCCCGTGGCCGCGCAGCAGGCCCTTGAAACGACGGCGCGTGAAGCAATCCTGGTGGATGCTGAAACAGGCACGGTGCTGTTTGAAAAAAATGCCGATACCCTGATGCACCCCGCTTCCATGAGCAAACTCATGACGGTTGCCATGCTGTTTGACAAGCTGGCCGAGGGCAGCGTGAAAATGGAAGATACATTCCCGGTTTCCGAAAGCGCGTGGCGGATACAGGGATCAAAAATGTTTGTTGAATTGGGCGCGCGTATCTCCGTCAAGGATCTGTTGCGCGGCATTATCGTGCAATCCGGTAATGACGCCTGCGTGGTGGTTGCCGAAGGTCTTGGCGGTGATGAGAAAAACTTCGCCCGCATGATGACCGAACGGGCGCGCGAGATTGGCATGACTCATTCTGAATTCCGTAATGCGTCGGGCTGGCCCGATCCCGAACATATGATGACGGCGCGCGATCTGGCGGTGCTGGCCGCGTATCTGATCAATACGCACAAGCAGTATTACAGCATGTTTTCCGAAATGGATTTTACCTGGCACGGCATCAGGCAGGGCAACCGGAACCCGCTGCTATATTCCTATCCCGGCGCGGATGGCCTGAAAACCGGGCATACGGAAGAAGCGGGCTATGGTCTTACCGGGTCGGCGGAACGTAATGGGCGGCGTTTGATTGTGGTTGTCACGGGGCTGGAAAGCGACAAGCGCCGGGGCATAGAAGCCGAACGGTTGCTGACCCTGGGCTTTAATGATTTTGAGACCTATACGCTGCTGAGCGCAGGCCAGAAACTGGAGGATGCGGATGTCTGGCTGGGTGAGGCGGATAAAATTCCGCTGACCGCCGGCAAGGATATTCGCGTTACCCTGCCAAGGGCCGCGCGCAAATCGATGCAGGCAAAGCTTGTTTATCAGGCGCCGCTGGCGGCGCCTGTGGTCAAGGGGACGCAAGTGGGCGCTGTGACTTTCACCGCCACGGGCATGCAGCCGGTGACTGTGCCGGTTGTAGCCGGAGAAGCTGTTGAAAGACTGGGATTTTTTGGAAAAATTCCTGCGGCCTTCAATTATCTGTTATGGGGGGCGTCCAGCGGTTAATCCGTAGACGGAATAATAATATGGCCCCATCTCGCGGAAAGTTTATAACCCTGGAGGGCGGTGAGGGGACCGGTAAATCAACCCAGGCGCGTTTGCTGCAATCAGCCTTGCAGCAGCGTGGGCTGGAGGTGGTGCTAACACGCGAACCTGGCGGTGCGCCGGGCGCGGAATTCATTCGCAAATTACTGGTTGAGGGAGACGCCGCGCGCTGGGATGCGATGACGGAAGCCCTGCTTCTGTTTGCGGCGCGCCGCGTGCATTTGCGTGAGACCATTGTTCCGGCGCTTAACCGTGGCGATTGGGTGATCTGCGACCGCTTCACCGATTCCACATTTGCGTATCAGGGCGATGCGGGTGGGCTTGGGCGCGCGGCGATTGAGCGATTGGCGGCGGTTGCGCTGGATGCAGACAGTCCGGTTCCGGATGTGACGCTGGTGCTTGATATTCCCGTAGATACAGGGTTAGCACGGGCGTATGCGCGTGGTGGCGCCGAAAACCGCTTTGAAAGTCTGGGTACGGCATTTCATCAGCGGCTGCGCGACAGTTTTCTGCAAATCGCCAAACGCGAACCTGCGCGCTGTGTGCTGATTGACGCGGCGCCCGCGCCAGATGTGGTGGCGCGCGCGATCATCGCGGCGCTCACCTCCAGGCTTGGGATTTAACCGGGGCGCATCATGGCCAGACGCCCCACCAGCGATAGCGCCGGCATCATCGAGTCCGACCGGCTGGAAGGATTTCCGCATCCACGCGAAACATCCACTATTGTGGGCCATCAGGCGGCAATGGCGGATGCGGCCGGCGCCATCACGTCTGGCCGGATGCATCACGCCTGGCTTTTGTCCGGCCCTAAAGGTATTGGCAAAGCCACGCTGGCCTACCGCATGGCGCGCACTTTGCTGAAACATGGCGCGGGGGCAGCGGTTCCACCGGATCTGGCGGTGCCAGTTGATGACCCGGTGTTTCGCAAGGTCATGGCGTTATCGCATCCCGACCTGCTGTTGTTGCGACGCCCCGTAGATAAGACGGATCGCATTCAGGGTGTCATGCCGGTGGATGAAGTGCGCAAGGCGTTTGATTTTTTTTCCCTGAGTGCGGGCGAAGGCGGCTGGCGCGTCTGCATTGTGGATAGTGCGGATGATATGAACATCGCCGCCGCCAACGCCTTGCTGAAAATACTTGAAGAACCGCCGAAGCAGTCCATCTTTCTGCTGATCAGCCATTCGCCGGGAAGGTTGCTGCCAACCATCCGGTCGCGTTGCCGTAAACTGATGCTCAGTTCGCTGAATGATCGTGATCTGTTGCAGGTTATTGCCGCGCATTTTCCTGAATTGAAAAAAGAAGAGCTACAGCTTGCGGCGCAACTTGCGGAGGGCAGGCCCGGCAGTGCACTGGCGCTGGCGCGCGACGGCGGGCTGGATCTTTTCCGGGAAATGATCGCGCTGTTAATGGCGCTGCCACAACCTGATCTGGCGGCGCTGCATGCGCTGGGGGACCGCCTGTCCCGGGTCAATGCCGGGCAAAGCTATGAAACCATGATGGAAATGCTGACCGCATGGCTGGCGCGGATGGTGCGTCTGGGCGCGGCCGGCGCCATGCCGCCCGATCGCGTGCCGGGCGAGGGGGCGTTGATGCAGCGTTTGCTGGCTGCGGCCCCCCTTGATCAATGGACGCAGGTATGGGAAAACATCAACACTCTTTTGCGGCGCGCGGATAGCGTAAATCTCAGCCGCAAACAGGTGATTTTGAGCATTTTTTCACGACTGGCCCAAACGGCGCAACGCCGTTAGGCCCTGCAATCTGGAACCCTGAACTTTGGCCAAGCGTTTTTATATTACGACGGCGATATCCTATCCCAATGGGCCGCCGCATATTGGCCATGCCTATGAGGCGATATCAACAGATGTGCTGGCGCGCTTCAAGCGTCTGGATGGCTATGAGGTCATGTTCCTGACCGGCACGGATGAGTATGGCCAGAAAATGGAGCAGACCGCGCGCAAGGAAGGCGTCACGCCGGGTGAATTGGCAGACCGGAATTCACCGCGCTTTCGCGAAATGGTCAGGCTGCTGAATTGCAGCAATGATGATTTCATCGGCACGCGCGAGCCGCGCCACCATAAGGCCGTGACCCATCTGTGGCGGCAAATGGCGGCCAGGGGGGATATATATCTCGGCAAATATGCCGGATGGTATTCCGTGCGCGACGAGGCGTTCTATGGCGAGGACGAATTAACCGAGGCGGCGGATGGCGCGAAGCTTGCGCCCACCGGTACGCCAGTGTCGTGGGTGGAAGAGGAAAGCTACTTTTTCCGCCTGTCGGCCTATGGGGACAGACTGCTGGCGCATTATGATGCGCATCCGGATTTTATTCTGCCGCATACGCGCCGCAATGAGGTGGTGAGTTTCGTAAAATCCGGGCTGAAGGATTTGTCCATATCACGCACCAGTTTTGACTGGGGTATACCAGTGCCTGATGACGCGAAGCATGTGATGTATGTCTGGCTGGACGCGCTGACCAATTATATTTCCGCCATCGGTTATCCCGACGGTGAAAAGTTTGAAAAATTCTGGCCCGCCGACGTGCATATAATCGGCAAGGATATTGTGCGCTTCCACGCCATCTATTGGCCGGCGTTTTTGATGTCTGCGGATGTGCCGCTGCCCAGGCGGGTGTTCGGTCACGGGTTTTTGCAAAGCCAGGGCGAGAAAATGTCGAAGTCGCTTGGCAATGTCGTCAGCCCGCTTGATCTGGTGGAGCGTTATGGGCTGGATCAGGTGCGCTATTTTTTCATGCGCGAAGTGCCGTTCGGCAGCGACGGAAATTATTCCCATGAATCGCTGGTTAACCGCACCAATGCCGATCTGGCCAATGATCTGGGTAATCTGGCGCAACGCTCGTTGTCGATGATCGCAAAAAACTGCGGTGGTGTGGTTCCGGTTCCCGGTGCGCTGACCGGGGCGGATAGCGCCATGCTCCACGATGCGGATGCGATGCTGGACAAGGTGCGCGCCCATATGGAAATGCAGGCCATTCATCTGGCGCTGGGTGAAATATGGAAAATTGTCGCTGACGCCAACCGGTATTTTGCAGAACAGGCGCCCTGGGCGCTGGCGAAAACTGACCCGCCGCGCATGCAGACGGTGCTGTATGTAACGGCGGAATGTGTGCGGCAGATCTGTATTCTGGCGCAACCGGTGATCCCGCAAAGTGCGGCGGCATTGCTGGATCAGTTGGCGGCCGCGGCGGACAGGCGGGATTTTGCGGCGCTTGGCGCGGCGCACCGTCTGGCTTCCGGCACGCCATTGCCCGCGCCTGGCGGTGTCTTTCCGCGTTATGTGGAACCGGCGGATGCCGCCGCGCCGGGCAAAAAGGGTAAGTAACGCCGATGCTGGTCGATAGCCATTGTCATCTGGATTTCCCGGACTTCGCTGGAGAAATGGACAATGTGGTGCGCCGCGCGGGCCTGGCGGGTATTGGCATGATGCTAACCATCTGTACACGGATCAGTGAGTTTGAGCGCATCCGCGATGTCGCTAGTAAATTCGATCATATTTACTGTTCCGTCGGCATTCACCCGCATGAGGCGGATAATGAGCCCGCCGCCGATTGCGCGCGGATCGTTTCCCTGACGGGGCATCCCAAGGTGATCGGCATTGGCGAAACCGGGCTGGATTATTTTTATGAACATGGTTCGCGCGCGGCGCAGAAAACATCCTTCCGCGCGCATATTCAGGCTGCTCGTGAAACCGGCCTGCCGCTGATTGTCCATGCCCGCGACGCAGATAGCGACACCATTGAAATTTTGCAGGATGAAGCGGGGAAGGGGGGCTTTCCCGGCGTCATTCACTGTTTTACGGCGGGGCCGGAACTGGCGCGCGCGGCGCTTGACCTGGGCCTGTATATTTCACTGTCCGGCATTGTGACCTTCAAAAGCGCGCGGGATTTGCGTGAAACTGTGCGCATGATTGCGCCGGACCGGCTGCTGATCGAAACCGATGCGCCGTTTCTCGCGCCCATGCCGCACCGGGGCAAGCGTAATGAACCGGCCTTTGTAGCGGACACGGCGCGCTATCTGGCGGAGTTTTTTGGCGAGACGCGCGAGGCTTTCGCCGCCCGCACCACGGATAATTTTTTCACACTGTTCACCAAAGCGGACCGCGCCAATGCCCGGATATAGAGTCACCATATTGGGCAGCGGTTCGTCTGGCGGCGTGCCGCGCATTGGCGGCGACTGGGGCGTATGCGACCCGGACGAGCCACGCAACCGCCGTCTGCGCTGTTCCATTCTGGTGCAGCGCGGCGAAACAAATGCGCTGATCGACACCTCGCCCGATATGCGCGAGCAATTGCTGGCGGCAAAGGTCAGCCATCTGCACGGCGTGCTCTATACCCATTCCCATGCAGATCAGGCGAACGGCATCGATGATCTGCGCATGGTGGTCATGAACATGCGCAAGCGCGTCAATGTGTATGCGGATGAAATCACGTTTGATGAACTGAATGCGCGCTTTGGCTACTGTTTTTCCCAGGCGGAAGGCAGCTCGTATCCCGCCATCCTCAACGGTCATCTGATCAAGGATGTGGCGCGTGTTGAAGGGCCGGGCGGCGTCCTCGAGGCTGAGCTGTTCGAGGTCGATCATGGCGGCGCGCATTGTGTCGGCTATCGTTTCGGAAATTTCGCCTATACACCAGATGTGGTGGGACTTTCAGAACACGCCTTTGCCGCCATTAGCGGCGCGGAATGCTGGATTGTGGATGCGCTGCGCTACACGCCGCATCCCACCCATTCGCATCTCGCGCGCACTCTGGAATGGATTGCGCGTGTCAAACCAAAACTCGCCGTGCTGACCAATCTGCACATTGATTTGGATTACCAGACCCTGCTGCGCGAACTGCCCGAAGGCGTCGTTCCCGGCTATGACGGCATGGTGCTGGAGTTTTAGACCGATTTCTATCCGGACTGAATCAGCCCCCCTCCGCAGCCTCCCCCTTTCAGGGGCAGGGCGTATCCGGCGCACCTGCATTTACACACAACTGTTGGCGGCCCCAAGGTTCCCCCCCTTGGAAAGAGGGGCAGGGAGGGGATCAGGATGCAGAGCGAGGGGATCAATGATCAGCAGGAAAGCCATGCCCTCAACTTTATCGAAAAACACTCACACATACGTGCTGCCCTTCATGCCGGTATCCAGATCCTGGCGCAGTTTCACATTGACCAGTGCGGGTTTGCCGGAGGCAAAGGCGCGCTCCAGCGCCGGGCGGATTTCTTCCGGGCGTTCACAATGTTCGCCGTAACCGCCCATCGCCTCGACGATCTTGTCGTAGCGGGTATAGTTCAGCGTGGTGGCGACCATGCGGTTGGCGCCGTAACTGGCGGCTTGCGGGCGCGCCATCTGGCCCCAGGCGGCGTCATTGCCGACAATGCCGACGATGGGCAGGTTGAAGCGCACGGCGGTGTCATATTCAAAACCGTTCAGGCCGAACGAGCCATCCCCGTAAATGATCAGCACACGTTTATCGGGCTTTGACGCCTGCGCAGCCAGCGCGAAGGGCATGCCAACGCCCAGCGTGCCGAGCGGGCCGGGGTCCATCCAGCCATTTTCGCCGGGCACCGGCAGCACCTTGGAGGCCTGCGCCACAATGTCGCCGCCGTCGCCGATCAGGATGACTTCCTTATCGTAACTGCCCAGGAAGTCGCGCACCTCGCGGCACATGCGCAGCGGATCGACCGGGCTTTCATCGGAATTCAGACCCTTTTCATTTTCCGCTTCCAGCTTTGCTTCGATGGGTTTCAGTTCATCCAGCCAGCCGGAGAAATTCAGATGCAGCTTTTCGCGGTCCATCATCCTGACGATGGAATCAAACGACGACCCCAGATTACCTACAACGCCCACATCCGCCGAGCGGTTGGTGCCGATCAGCGTGTTGTCGATATCAAGCTGAATGATTTTGGCGTTCTTGGGAATGGAATTGCCAAAGCCCAGACGGAAATCCAGCAATACGCCCGCACAGATAAACACGTCGCAATTCTTCATGGCGTCCTTACGCGAACGGTTCAGAAGATAGTTGGACCCCGGCGGCACGGTGCCGCGCCCCATGCCATTGACATAGGTGGGGATATTGGTGCGCGCCAGAAAATCGTTCATCGGGCCGGATGCGTTGGACCATTTGACGCTGGTGCCCGCCAGCATCACCGGCCGCTTGGCCCTGGACAGAATTTCCAGCGCCCGGCGGCAATCATCTTCATCCGGCAGCATTTTAGGGGCAGGGCGGTAGGTCGGAAACCGCACCGCATCAAAGCTTTCGACGGTGCCCATCAGCACATCCATGGGAATTTCCAGGAAGGACGGCCCCGGATTGCCGGATACGGCATGGCGCACACCCATCTCGATATAATCGGGAATGCGCTTGGTGTCATAACAGGCATCGGCCCATTTGGTGATCGGGCGCATCACGCTGACATGATCCATTTCCTGTAATGATCCCTTGCGCGCCGCGCCGAACGGGCCTTGCCCGCCGATCACCAGAATGGGTGAATTGGCGCGCCAGGCATTGGCGACGCCGGTGACGCCATCTGTGACGCCGGGGCCGGCGGTCAGCACGGCGCAGCCAATGCTGCCGGGGTTCAACCGGCTCCAGGAATCGGCGGCATGCACGGCGGCCTGTTCGTGGCGCACGTCGATGATGCGGATGCCTTCATCCAGGCAGCCGTCATAAATGGCCATGACATGCCCGCCGCTGAGGGTGAACACACATTCCACCCCCGCCTGCTTGAGTGCGCGCGCCGCCAGTTTGCCGCCGTGAATTGCCGCCATTTGTTTCTTCCCCGATTATGGTTATGCTTGCAGCATAGAATAGAAGGCCATTGCGGAGCATGCAATCGCCCAATTCACTAAAACAGGGGAGAGCGGCATGTTACTGGATAAAAATCAGAGCTGTTTGATCGTGGTGGACATCCAGGAACGCCTGGCGTCGGCCATGTTTGATGGTGGCGCGGAGGCCATCCGAAATGCCGGCATTCTGATGCAGGCCGCGCAGCGACTGGGGGTGCCAGTGCTGGTGTCGGAGCAATATCCGCGCGGACTGGGCCGCACCGTGCCGCAACTGGCGGAATTTATGCCTGCCGATGGCCCAGTTGAGAAAGTCGAATTCGCCTGCCCCAGCAATGCCGGGTTCGCGGACAGGCTTAATCTGTTAGGTAAGAAACAGGTCATAATAGCCGGTATGGAAGCCCATATTTGTGTCCTGCAAACAGCCTTAAAGCTGCGCGATCAGGGCCTTGAAGTGTTCGTCGCCGCCGACGCCGTGGCGTCCCGCAAACAATCCAGCATGGACCACGCCTTTTCGCGGATCGAAGATGCAGGCGGTGCCATCATCACCACGGAAATGGCGGTGTTTGAATGGCTGGAACAGGCAGGCACCGATGATTTCAAGGTGCTATCAAAGTTAATTCAGTAATATCGCTTGCAGGGCAGCAGGGAAGAACCTATGTAGAAAGGTAGAAAATTGTCTACCAGGGTAGAATTATGTCCCTCAATATCAAAGACCCGGAGGCGCATCGTCTGGCGCAGGCCGTTGCAAAAGCCACCGGCGAAACCATGACCCGCGCCGTGACCATAGCCCTGCGGGAGCGCCTTGAGCGTCTTGAAAAACGTAAAAGCAAGGCGTCGGTTGAAGAGCTAATGGCTATTGGTAAATCGGTCTCTGACATGGTGAAACGCCCATATCTCGATCACGCTGAATTATTGTATGACGAACACGGCCTGCCAAAGTGATTTTGGATACATCGGCGGTGGCGGCGATTTTTTTCGCCGAAGCCGAAGCTGACAGCTTTCTCCACCTCATTCAGGGTGCCGAGCGATGCGCGATCAGTGCGGCAAATTATGTAGAACTTTCCATGCTGATTGAGTCCCAAATCGGTCCTGACGCTTGGTGGAAATGCGATGTTTTTTTTCGCACTGCTGGCATCATCATCGAACCCTTCACAGTTGAACAAGCCCATATTGCCCGCCAGGCTTTTCTGGATTATGGCAAGGGCCGTCATCCTGCGGGACTGAATTTCGGCGATTGTTTTGCCTATGCGCTGGCCAAAACCAGTGGTGAGCCGCTATTGTTCAAGGGTGCGGATTTCGCCAAAACGGATATTCGCGCGGCGCTGTAAAACATAACAGACGGGCTCATCCCCATGTATATACCCAAACATTTGGTAGTGGGTCAGTTTGAAATTCGGCCTTCGAAACGTTCTGGAAAGTGATTGCTTCCCATGCCATATTCAGATCATGGCAGAAAAGAAACCAAAGCGCCCACGCGACCCAAACCAGTTAGCCAAACTGATAGTTGATGTGGCAACAGGCGAATTAGAATTGCCAGAGAGTATTGATAGCGGAAAGAATCCGGCAGCAGTAGCCCGTGGGCGGCTAGGCGGCTTGAAGGGCGGGAAAGCACGGTCGGCGGCTCTCACGCCAGCGGATCGGCGGCGGCAGGCTCAGAAGGCGGCGCGGTCTCGGTGGGAGTAGCCTTAGGGGTGTCTCCATTCGCTTTTATATGCACCTTAAATGTTTTGTTTGGATACCATTCCTTTAGCCCCCAAACCCCGCGCCCAACCTTTACAATGTCGCCAGTTTGCTGAAAGCGGCGGGTCAACACTGCACCAACAATATTTTGGTGCTCTGTATTGGCGCTCATCACAAGCCCGCCTTCGGTCAATTCTTTGGCTATTTCAGAATTTCCCATCGTCCTCTTGCGCATTGAAAGTAGTTTTTTTGCCGCATCCGCAATAGACATACCAAGAAATTCCCCAGCGCCAACCTCTGCGTCGTCTTGGCGCACGTCTTGCTGTTGAGAGTGAAGGGTAGCGCCTTCCCCGCCACGAAAAGCCTCAATAGCTTTAATGGCTTGGTCTATTTGTTCGCGCTTTGCCCGCAGGTCTGCAAGTACAGCCTCATAAGGGTCTTTCATGTTGGAATTCATAGTTGCCAATCCCCGTAATTTTTGATACGAAGGGACCGCAAAGCGGTGCGCCTTCTGCGTCGGACATCAGGGGTCCAGTGACCCCCTCTGACTAACAAAGCCGTCATCTTCTTCGCAACCTCCTCTTCACAATTGCAGTAAACACCGGCGTCACAGCGCCGGTGTTTTTGTTTCTAACACCAGCCTGTGAGTCTTGCAAGCCCGGAAACACACAATATGAAAATATATTTTTGAACAGTGTATTTTATGTGTTGAATTTTGTAAAGCTCTCAAGTATATTGGTCAGTATGAAAATACTTGACCATAAAGCCCGCGCCCACATTCTTCACCTTCTGTGTGAGGGGCAGTCAATTCGCGCCATCACACGGCTGACCGGCGCAAGCAAGAATACCGTCATCAAGTTGCTAATTGACGCTGGCAAAGCCTGCGAGACCTACCACGATGCTAACGTTCGTAACGTGAAGGCTAAACGCATTCAGGTTGATGAAATTTGGAGCTTCACCTATGCCAAACAAAAGAATGTCCCTATGGCAAAGGCTGCGCCAGAAGGTGCTGGCGATACATGGACATGGACCGCAATCGAAGCGGACACCAAGCTTATCGTTTCGTATTTTGTCGGCGGGCGGGACGGGGAATGCGCCATGTGGTTTATGGACGATCTGCGCCAGCGTATAGCCAATCGCGTTCAACTGACCTCAGATGGCCACAAGGCCTATCTGGAAGCTGTTGAGGGCGCGTTCGGTGATGATGTGGACTATGCACAATTGGTAAAGATTTATGGGGCATCCCCAGAAAGCGGCAAGGGCCGCTATAGCCCCGCCGAATGCACCGGCGCGAAAAAAGAACGCATCACTGGCAACCCTGATCGGGATCATGTCAGCACGTCTTTTGTTGAGCGTAACAATCTAACCATGCGTATGCACACGCGCCGCTTTACCCGGCTGACAAACGGTTTTTCAAAGAAGGTCGAAAACCACGCATACGCGGTCGCTTTGCACATGATGTACTACAATTTCGTGCGCATTCATTCTAAGCTGCGCATGACGCCCGCAATGGCCGCTGGCGTTTCAGACCGTCTTTGGGAAATCGGTGATGTTGTTAGGTTGGTTGAAGTAGACGAAGCCAAAGTTGATCGCAAGCGCGGCCCCTATAAAAAGAAAAATTCAAACTGACCCACTGCCAAACATTTCGAACAGGCCGAGCTGTCTGTGTGTCATGATTTGATCGAAAAATACGCCTTTGGCATCCTGATTTCACACATAGATGGCGTGCCTTACGCCACGCATTTGCCGTTTTTGCTTGACCGGGACGGGGGCGGTAACGGTACGCTGCTCGGCCATATGGCGCTGGCCAATCCGCATTGGCGGGCATTTGGCGACGGCGCGGCGGACAGTCTGGTGATTTTTCAGGGGCCGCATGGCTATGTGTCGCCGCGCTGGTATGTCAATGGTCCCGTAGTGCCAAGCTGGAATTATGTTGTCGTGCATGCCTATGGCGCGCCAAAACCAATCGGAGACCCGGACGCTATCGAGCAAATGCTTGTCCGGCTTACCGCGCGCGAGGAGGCGGGGGCGCAACAGCCCTGGTGCATGGACAGTGTGGATGAAAAATTTCTGCGTGGCATGAAGCGTGGTATCGCCGCCTTCGAAATCCCGCTTGCCCGGTTGGAAGGAAAATGGAAACTGAGCCAGAACCGCGCATATGCAGACCGCGAAAAGGTGATCGCGGCGCTGCGTGAATCAGGTGCGCCGGATAGCGCCGCCCTTGCCGATCTGATGGCTGCGGAAGCCGGGAAAAATCGTGATCGATAATAGAATTGTTGACAACAGGTGGTTTGTCTTCCCTTCTCCCCTTGCGGGGTGCGATGAGATTTATAACTATCTGATTCAATTGTATAAATAACTCACTATTTTACCTGTGTATCTCCTGTGTATAGAACTTCCCGTAGAAATCGTCTTTTTCGGGCGATTTCTGATGCCCTACGGGTCGTTGTGCGGCCCTTACGCTGCACCCTGCCAACCATAACCGATCCGCCGATTCGATCAAAACGCAGAGATGCTTCAACCGGCGAGCGAGCACCATTTAGCCTGACGATAGTCACCAACGTGCGCGTACGCGTCAAGCCCACGCGAAGCAGCCGTCGGCTTTGCTGGTGTGGGGCTTTTCTCAATGCGGGACGTTCTATCATAGAGGAAACTCAGAAGGGGAATCTCGACATTACAGGTTGGCTCGAATGGTTCTTGGGCTGCCTTGGCCGCGCCATCGACGGCGCGGAAAAAACACTGGCCACCGTTCTTAATAAAGCACGCTTCTGGGAGACCCATTCCGGCGAACAATTCAATGAGAGACAAAGAAAAATTCTCAATGCCTTGCTGGATGGCTTCAAGGGTAAGCTGACTTCCTCAAAATGGGCGGTGCTGGGAAAATGCTCGCTGGATACGGCCTCTCGTGACATCGACGATCTTGTGAAGCACGGGATATTGGTCAAGGATGCCGCGGGCGGGCGCAGCACGAGTTATTCGCTGGTCGAGGGTTCCAGTGTCTATATAAATATATATAATAATATCAATTGTTTAATTGTTAACATAACTTTAATGTGTCCAAAATTGTGTCTAAAGGGAATGGCCAATCATAAGCGGATTGAGGGCAGCGGCTCTCAATCCGCTTAGAGCCGTAACGAATTACAGAAAACTATCTGTAATCTGGCAGTTCGGCGTGGCGCGGCGAAATGGTATACTCGAGTCGTGACGCCCCGTTTGGTGGGCGGAAATTCGATCAACCCGCGTGCCCAATGCCCAAGAACAAGAACAGAGACGAATTCACGCCCGCGACCAAGCGGGCTATTGAAAGGCAAGCGCGCGGCCATTGCTCCAATCCCGCGTGCCGTCGCCTGACGCACGCCGCTACATCTGACGGTCGGGGCGAAATCAGAATCGGCGAAGCCTCTCACATCCGCGCTGCTGCACCGGGCGGTCCACGTTATGACGAGAACATGATGCCCGAGGAGAGATGTTCCGATGAGAACGGCATCTGGCTTTGTGATGTCCACGCGCGCGCCGTGGACGCGAAGGACTCAAAATTTACCGTCGAAGTGCTGCGCGATTGGAAAAAGCAGACCAACGAGGATTCGTGGCGCAGCGTCATGGACAACATCACTTATGGTCCGGAAATGCGAGCGCTAACGCCCGACGCATTGAGGGATAGGCTCCGTGCCGCTGCAACTGCTGATCTCGCAGTTTTTCAGCGGACAGAAAAATGGCCTCGCACGACTGTTGTTCTCACGCTCAAGGTGGAACATGTAGACGCGGCGTTGAGCACGCGCGCTCTCGCGAACGCCGTCACCAGGCTCGACGATCTCATCCTCGTCGCACCGCCCGGCATGGGAAAGACGACCACGCTTTTTCAGGTCGCCGCAGGCGTCTTGGAAATAGGAAACGGGACGCCGCTCATCGTACCACTCGGCGATTGGGCAACCGAAGGAGATGCGCTGCTCCACTCCATCTTGAAGCGCCCCGCGTTTCGCGGGGTTACGGAGACGGACTTCCGTGCCGTCGCCGCCCAGCATGGTGTCGTGCTGTTGCTCGATGGCTGGAACGAATTGGACGCTGCCGCGCGGGATCGCGCGCGAGTGCAGATCACAAACCTCAAAGCGGAATTACCCGAACTCGGTCTCGTGATCTCGACCCGCAAACAGGCCCGCGACATTCCCTTCGCCGGAACGCGCGTTGATCTCCTGCCGCTCAGCGAAGAGCAGCAGATGGAGATTGCCAGAGCGATGCGCGGGGAGACGGGTGCTAAGCTCGTTGACCAGGCGTGGCGGACGGCAGGCGTTCGTGAACTTGTGACCATACCGCTCTATCTGACGGCGCTGCTCTCGCTGCCGGACGGAGCGCCATTTCCGACGACGAAGGAAGAAGTGCTGCGACGCTTCGTTGCTGCCCACGAACAAGAAGCCCGTCGCGCGGCAGCACTTCATGCCGTGGCCCACGGATTCCAGCGGGACTATCTTGACGCCCTCGCCGTATTCGCCACAACGACGGCCAACACAGCCATTACCGACACCAACGCGCGCAGATCGGTTTCCGATACCGCGCATGCGCTAGTCGCGGATGGGCAAATCACAATCGCCACGCAGCCCGATACGCTGCTCGACACGCTCGTCAGTAACCACGTCCTGATGCGCTCCGGCGACACACCGGGGTACTCGTTCCAGCACCAGCAGTTTCAGGAATGGTACGCCTCCCACCACGTCGAACGCCTACGCGGGAAACTTTTCGCCGACAGACGATGCATCAATTAGTCGCGGCGGGTATAGCGCTCTACAATCCTGATGACCCAGCCCGACCGGTCAATAGTCCGAAGGCAGTCTACCAGATTGGACCTGGCGCGCTCGCTCTCGTTCGTGGATTCGGAACGTCGGCTTGGGATGGGAGTCTTCGGACCTATCTTGAGCAACAGAAGGGTTTGGCGGCGCGCTACGCCAAGGATCGGGACATGCAAAAACTGGCGGTGAGGCTTGCGACGGGGGAAACGCTCCGCCTTAGCCCCGGTGGCCATAGCGAGCTGATTAAAGCGATTATTGAGGAATTTGCGCCGCGTTTCGCGCCCGACGGGATTCTGATCTATGCCGGAGACACCGGTGACAAGTGGGGATACTTCGATAAGGACAGACTGAAATCTCTGGGCGTCAACGTGGACGATCATGGCAAGATGCCTGATGTGATTGTTTATTTTGGCGAGAAGGATTGGCTTCTATTGATTGAAGCTGCGACCAGTCACGGTCCTGTTGACAGCAAACGCCATGAAGAACTGGCGAAACTGTTCGCGGGCGTAAAGGCTGGACTGGTTTATGTTACGGCGTTTCCGACACGATCAATCATGACTCGGTATCTTTCCGAAATTGCGTGGGAGACAGAAGTGTGGGTTGCCGAAGCGCCGTCGCACCTGACGCGCTCGTAAATATCGGCGCGGCTGGTGGCGGTGGTGCTCATGGTTTCTGTCTCCCTTTGGGCTTGCGGTGTCAGCGCAGCGCTGCGCTGCACCTCTGCCCATCGGCGAGATCGGGGGTAGCAAAGCGCAAGGGCGGCGGACCGGGAGGGGGATCACCCGGCCTGCACGACTGAAAGAAGGAAGGCTGGGGAAACCCGGTCGGACGGCAACGCTTCACCCTTGCGCGGCGCGAGGGGGGACCCCTTAGCGGCGATTCAAAAAATTCTTATCTTCAAGATTGCTTGCGAAAGGGATCGTCACCCTCTGGGCCGAGACAGCGCACCGTCGCTGGCTCGGTGAGGCTTCAAAAAGCCGAATAGAGCCCGGCCCGCAGTGATCGGGTTCGCCAAGAAAAATTTGGCAGACACAACGGCAATTCAGTTGATATGTCAGGTGAACTCAAACGTCTCCATGACTCTTTCACGCCCCGACTTCTTCCGGTTCCGGGATGTCCGCATCCGTTAACAGGATCAGTGCTTCTTTTCCAACCCCCTGCACGTTTGCCAGCCTTGCGGACTGTCGTGTGACGCAATTCTCGAAGAGATTGCGTACCGCGCGGCCATTGCCAAAGCCCTTGCCCCGTTTGGCATGGAGCGCCTTGATCGCTTCTTCGAGCCTGGGGACCGCTTTTGCAGACAGCGTCATTCCATTCTGGCTGCACAACGTTTCGAAAATCCGGATTAAATCCTCCGGCCCATAGTCGGGGAATGCGATGAACGTCTTGAAGCGCGATTTAAGGCCGGGGTTGCTGTCCATCAGGCGCTGCATTTCATCGGGATATCCCGCCGCGATGACCACCAGACGGCTTCTGTTGTCTTCCATGAGCTTGAGCAGCGTCGTCACGGCCTCCTCTCCGAAATCTCTGGCCGCGTCCGCCGGAATGAGGCTGTAGGCTTCATCAATGAACAGCACGCCATCGAGAGCTTTCGCCACGGCGGCCTCAACCATGGGTGCGGTATGGCCAATATACTGGCCCACCAGATCGCTCCGGGTCACTTCGACAAAATGGCCCTTCTTCAGGACGCCAAGCTCGCGATAAATTCCGCCGATGATGCGCGCGACCGTCGTCTTGCCCGTGCCGGGGTTGCCCGTGAAAACCAGATGGTTCGACACGTCGGGCACCGGCAGGCCCGCCTGTCGCCGCTGGTGGTTGATCTTCACCAGATTGGCGACGGCCTCGACCTGTTTTTTGACGGCATCGAGGCCGATCAGTCCGCGCAACTCTGCGAAATAGTCAGGCTCGGTTGCAGCATCCTCTACCGCTTTCTCGATGCGATACGGAGGTTTGTTGAAATACGGATTTTCGTCGTATTTCAACGGAGGGTTCCAATAGAAATGGTTATAATCCACAGAAAGATGCGCGTAAATCCCAGTAAGAAGCCAGTAATCGACAGTCAACAGGTAGTAGGGAGAGCCGTGGGGATGGAGGAGAATAGCAACATCCCGCCCCAGGTTAAGCACCTCGTCGGGGGTCAGCAGCAACCGCCCGACTTCTCCGTAGGTGGTGCTCTCGCCCGACGTGCCGCCGCCCGGAGTTGAGCCGGAGGATGTGGATGTTCCGATGGTCCTCACGGTTGCCTTGCCGAGGCTCTCGCTGAGATACTTTGCCGTGTCGAGTTCGTTGACGTGGCAGAACCACTTGTATCCGCAATTGCTGAGGATGGTGCCTCTGGCGTCGCCGTAATGGTCTTTGAGCTGGTCGAGTCCCTGAACGATCAGGGTGAAGTCGAGTCCGTAGCCGCTCATGAGCGCGATATCCCTCGGGATGTCGTCGATGCGTCCGATGGAGCCGAATTCGTCGATGAGGAACATGCACCGATGATTTGGCGGGACCGTCTTGTCCCGGCTTTTAATTCCCTGCATGGATGCCGCGATGATCAGCCGGAGCCACGTGGCGTGGGTCTGGATGCGGTCATGCGGGATCACGAGATAGACCGTCGTGAACACGTCACAGAGCGTCCGCATCGAAAAAGAAGAACTGGCGGTTGATGCCTTGATTCGGGGGTCCGAGAGGAATTTGGTGTTCTCGGCCAGGTTCGCCATGATCCCGCCATAGGTCTCGTCGGCGAGGTCGATGTACTGGCTGACCATCTCCTTGATCGCGCCATCGAAGGCGGTCGAGGCCGCCATCTTGACGAGGATGGTGGTGAAGTCCCTGCGGGTCATCGTCACAATCTCCCGCGCACGGGCGAGCGTCTTTTGTTCTCCGGGCTGATCGGCGATCCACAGAAAAACGCCCGTCAGAACATTCGCGGCGCTCCCCTGCCAGAATTTGTCCTTCCCGTCCGTGACGGGGCAGATCGTCGCTGCAAGAGATTGCGCGGCGGCGACGGCGTTCGGATCGTTGCGGTCAATGGCGTCGAGGGGATTGTAGGTCGCCGTCTTGAACCCGAGCTTCTTGTAAAGCTCCGCCATTTCTCCCCACGGGTTGACGATGTGAACGGTCTGGCGGAGCTGATCGCGGCGCGTGCGCGCCGTGATGGCCGCGTTTTCGCCCTTGGGGTCGATCACCACCATCGAACCCGCGTAGCGCAACAAAGTCGGCACAATGACGCGGGTGCCTTTCCCTGCTCTTGTACGGGCGACGATAAGTGTATGCGCGCCGGGAACGGATGTGATGGGCGCGCCGGGAGTATTCTGGGAAAGTGTTGGCAGGCTGCTCCTTCCGAATGTGACGCCTTGAGAGATGGCTGTTGTGGACATTGGCTTCGACTGCAAGGCCGCCCACTCTGCCGTGCCGAAATTGTCGCTCAGCGGCGGCGCAAAATTTCTTGGGGTAGTTTTCCGTGTAAAGGCCCACCACAAAAACAAAACAAAAGCTATGCTGCCGATAATCCAACCGAAAGAAATTCCTTCCTCCGCCGGACCCGGCGGGTAGCTGACTGTCTTGGGAGGGTCGGGGTGGTGTATCTTCCACAGCCACTTTTCTTGGACCTGAACGTATTCAGGGGCAAAGTAACGCCCGAGAAAGTCGCGGGCGAAGGGGATATCGAGGCTATAATGCCATTCCTTTTGATAAAACTGCCACCTGATGCACTTCTTGCCGGTACAAGTAGCGTCATCGAATTTCAGATCATAGGGTTTCTGCCCGAAGGCGATTGAGTATTCGCTGAACTTGGCAGCGGCGCGGGGAGACATATGGCGGGTGTCGATCTGGCCTGTCCAGTTCTGGATCGAGGAGCGGAGAATTTCAAATGCAGCCGCCTGTCGGGCGGTGGTGTCGATCTGGTCGCTGCCCTGCACGTCCTTGAAGACTTGAGCGACCGTCGGGGCGCGGTCGATCCATGCTTCACTCATCGCGGGCGTCCCGCCCTGCGCGACACGAGTCACTGAAGCGGCGGCGCGGCGCGCAGCAACTTCATCGTTGGCCTCCTTGTCCCATTGCTGGACGTAACGCGCTGCCGCCCTTTCACCAAGCAGCAAATAGCGTTCCGCAAAATCCGCGCGTGAGGCTGCCAGTGCGCCTCCGGCTGCGTATTTCGCTAAAATCTTGTCCGATTCCTTTTGTAATGCAGCGTTCTCCGATTCGCTCGCAGCGACAGTCATTGCGCCATCCACGCGACGTATTTGATTCCGCCTGATCGCGAGATAAATCTCTCCCGCGCGATGGGCGTCTTTTCCGACTTCGGTTGTCGTATCTGCGACTCTTTCGTTGATGTCCTGCGTCCGGACAAGCTTTGTCGCCAACTGTGTGACCCGCCCGTTAAACTTGCCCGGCCATTGACCGCCGTAGGCGATGTACTTGTTCTGCAACCGGGTGATCTCTGCGACACTGGCGCTATCATTGCCGGACGTCTCGTTACTGTTCATCGCACCCTGACGTTGCTGGGCGGCACGTGCCGCTTGCAACTCCGCCGCACGCGCAGCATCCGCTTCCATTTCTATGGCGCGGCTTTCAGACAGTGCTTTGTCTCGTGCTTCCGTGGTTAGCACTTCCGCTTGCCACTGCTGTTGGAGCGGGAGAATGAGGATAGAAACGCGGTTGGTGATCTGTTGATATAACGAGCGTTGCTGATCTCTTGGCAGTCGCCCCAGGCGTTTTCTGAAATCGCGATCAGCTTTCCAGCGGGCGTTCTCGCGCCTTAGATATTCTTCACGGTCGATCTGCCGGGTCCGTTCAAGGTATTTGAGTTCCTGCTGCGCTATGCGCAGGTTCACGCCTTCGTCCACCAAGGGAGAGACGGGCTGACCAAGGGCTTGAGATAAAAATATCAGCACGATAAGCGCGGCGCAGACGAGGGCCGGAGAGGTGATGCCGACGATTCCGGAAGCCAGGACGCGCAAGCGCATTGGACGTTGTCCTTTAGCTTGGTTAGGGAGACGTGTGAGCCCCGCAAGAATGTCGATCCTTCGATACTACGGCATGAGTCAGTCCTCTGAAAACCCATGAAATCGCTCGTCTGGCGGGTGAACTGGCAAAGCGGCTGAGTGTGCGGGACGCATGTTCTCTCTCCTTTTCAGGAAGCTCCAATCTCTGACTTCGATGGTGCAGCGTTAGCACCGGCGCGCCTTTCAGCGCCGCAAGCCTGACGTGTCAGGCTCCTTCTCTCCGTTGCGGTCCGCCAAAGACCTTTGGGCGGATGCAGCGCAGGCGTGCCGTCGCTCTCCACGGCTGCGTGAAGTCCGCGATTGGCGCGGGCAGTCGGAAAAGGAGAGACACCATGAGACTTATCACCGCATCAGACCTTGCCAGCAAAACCCTGTCCCAACTGAGCGCCCTGTACAGGATGATTTCCGAGGAACTGGCTCAAACAGAACCGCATAGCATCGAACGGGCGAACATGATCGCCTCCCTCAAAAACATCTCCCTCGCAATCGCTTCGCGCCGGATGAGCGGGCCGAAGTTCTAAGTTCCATCATCGCAACAGCGAAAGCCCCGACTGGACAGAAGCCGGTCGGGGCCGCGCTTGCGAAGCAACCGCTGCGCGCAAGGTCCGCAAGCTTGAATAACGGCCAACGAAAAGGGGACATGATGTACGGCGAAAAACCGCGCGCGTCGCGATCAGTGATTTGATGGGAAGGAATGGTGCGGGAAAGATGACTGGATTGCAGCCAAGGGAGTTGTTGATTGCAGCCATCTAAAACGCCTCGGCGGCGATGGCTGGAAGGCTCACGCACCGAAGACCGCTTCAGCGGGTGCGCGCGCGGGGAATTGCCTCAATGAAGGCCGCGTTTCGAGGCTCGACGCTTAGTCGCCTTTGGCAATCCCTTACCCCTCACCGGCTTTTTGGTTCGGGCGGCACGATTCTTCGAATCGCGCAATGTTCCGTCGTCCTCCGCGTTCACGCTGCGGGTCTGTTCGCCGTCACGGTCTGCAATCGACTCCCATCCCGGAATACCTTGTAGAATAAGGCCCGCATTTTTTGATGGCGTAATGTGACCGTAGTGTTTCTCGATCATCTGGACAGCAGTGCCCATCTGTTTTGCAAGAAAATATACGTCGATGCCTTCCATCAGGCGGAAGGTGGCGTAAGTATGACGGAAGCAATAGGCGCTCCTTTCGGAGCCGGAAGAACTCATGAGGAGTTTTGATTCGACCAAAAAATCCCGCATGACAGACAGATAAAGCGAGACACAGTGTTTTCCCTTGAACGTCGTGAACACGAAGTCATCGGGTGCCGTCGCCCGGCTGATCTCGCGGATGCGCGACAGATATTCGGCGACGTTTTGGGAAGCGACCAGTTCGCGGAATTTGCCCTTACCGCGCACGTTGATCACGACAAAGTGTCGCCCGTGGCCGTCGGTGCGCTCGTCGATGTCACGCCAGCGCAGATTGCGCGCTTCCATCGTGCGCATGCCGGTGTTCGTCATGATCAGCATATAATTATAGGCGACGGTGCGCGTCCAGACGCCCACCTTATTTGTGGTTTGTTTGATCCAGCCGCGTGCAAAGGTATGCAGCGCGCGATATTCTTGCGGCGTGAATTCCTCGCGCCGCCCTTCTTCAAGAAGAATCCTGCTCTTCGGAACCTGGCGCTCGCGGATGTATTGCTTCTCCGTTGCCAGAAGCATGATGGAGCGAAAAGTTTTCATTTCGTGGCGAATGGTGGTGTCCGTCACTGTACCGCTGTCGGCCTCATCACCATGCTTATTGATGATTTTAGTGTGCTGCCGACGCCAAGCCGGGTAACTCTTCCACTTGTCCTCACCCACCATCGTGACCTGCAAGTGTCCCACGTAGGGCGCAAGATGCAGCCGCACGTAAACTTCCACGGTCTTATAGCGATTGATCGTGATCTGGCCTGAATCGGCGAGGCTCTTTTGGGAGTCCACATACTCCTTCGCGACCTCGGCGAAGGTTTTGCTGAAAATCGGAACCTGATGCTTCACTTTGAATCGGATTTCGGCGTCATGGTCGAACGCCTTACTCCGCGCTTCATGATTGTTGGATGTCCCGAGGGAAATGGTCTTGTACGGATTGGCGATGATGTCCGGTGCCCCCGCGTCTTCCTTCGGTATGCGGACGCGGCAATACCAGTTGCGGTGCTTCACGTCCAATCTTCGGAAAATGATCAGGCCGGGCTTTAGCTCCTGAACATCCGTCAAAAATGCCATTTTCAATGTCTTCCTGTGTAGAATCTGTGTAGAATAAATCTGTAAGCCCTTGATCTGCCGTGGCTGTGCATGGGCTGTATATGAACATGATAGCAAAATATGATTGAAATATCAAATGGTTATGTTAGTCTTCCTCCCCTTGTGGGAGAGGGAGCGATAGCCCTGCCACCTACGGCTCGAAACTGCGCACCAGGCTGCTGGTGACCAGGCCCCAGCCATCGACTAACACGAAAAATATCAGCTTGAACGGCAGCGAGATCATGATGGGCGGCAGCATCATCATGCCCATGGACATCAATACGGACGACACCACCATATCGATCACGATGAACGGGATGAACAGCAGAAAGCCCATCTCGAAAGCGCGCTTTAATTCCGAAATGATGAATGCGGGGATCAGGGCCTGAAGGGGGGTCGCTTCCGGAGTTTTTGGCTGTTCCGACTTGGAAAGTCCCAGAAACAGCCGCAAATCCGCCTCGCGCACCTGGCTTAGCATAAACATGCGCAACGGCGCAACGGTGCGTTCAAATGCGACGGGGGCTTCAATCCGCTCTTCCAGCAGGGGCAGGATGCCGTCTTCGTAGGATTTCTGAAAGGTCGGGGCCATCACAAATGCTGTCAAAAACAGCGCCAGCGATATCATCACCGTATTTGGTGGTGATGTTTGTGTGCCGATGGCGCTGCGCAGCAGCGACAGAACTACCACAATGCGGGTGAACGAGGTCACCGTCACCAGAATTCCGGGGGCAATACTCAGTACACTGATCATGGCGATCAGTTGAAGGATGCGTCCGGTTACTGAATTTGCCCCGCCCAGGGGCGCATCCTCATCTGCGCCTGCGGCGGCGCCCGCAACTCCGCCCAGATCAATGGAAATAGACTGGGCGCCAGCCGGCGCCAGGCTCATAAATAACACAGCCAGCAAACACACAATGAACAATGGGCGCGTCAGCACCATAAAATGACGGCTGCTCTTACGCATGTGGGAACTTTCCACTGAAGGGCAGTATGCGGGACAGGCTTGCCGTTCCGCGTGGCGTTGGCGTGACATTATCCCGAATATCTGCGCTGCACTCGATGCCGCTTTCTATGAGCAGGTCGCGCTCACCATTCAGCATGATCAGATGTTCAACATTGTCGCGGCGGATCAGCACCAGCTTGCGTTTGGCATCCACGGATTGCACTTCCATGACCGACAGGCGGCTCTGCCCGGCGGCGCCCGTGATGCGAGGCGTCAGCCCCATGCGCTTGCCAAACCAGGAGCAGGCGCCAATCAGCCCAAGCACAAATATTAACGCCAGGCCGAAGCGCAGATATTCCATCATTTCCAAGGGCTGATTCCTTAAAGATGCGCGCACGCATTGTTCTTGAAACGGAATGTGCCGGTTTATGCTTAACACCGGGTTAAAATTAAATTTCAGGCTGGGCGCTCCATTAAAGTTTTCTTAAGCGCAAAGGTGGAAAATGCCGGGGTTGGTGGTTTTATAACCGCATTAGATGCATCGCATGATGCACCGGGATTCAAAATGGAAGCTAAGGGCGCACCCCTGTTTGCGGCACTTCGGGTCAGAATGGAATGGTTATCCGAACGGCAGAAATTGCTTTCGGAAAACATCGCCAATGCGGACACGCCGGGCTATCAGGCCCGTGATCTGAAGCCGGTGGATTTTCATAAACTGTTGAAGCGTGGCTCAACATCGCAAATAGCCATGACAAATCCGCTGCATTTGAAAGGCGCTGCGGATGCCCAGCGCTTCAATTTCAAACCTGAAAAGGTTTCCACGGAAGAAGTCAATCCTTCGGGGAATTCGGTTTCAATCGAGGAGCAAATGGTCAAGCTTGGCGAAACCCAGATGGAATATGAAACAGCAACCAGCATCTACCGCAAACAGGCGCAGCTTCTGAAGCTTGCGCTTGGCAGCCGTAATTAATTCACGGCAAACAGTTTAAGAAGGAACAGGCAGATGGATCTTAAATCAGCAATCGAAACCTCGATTTCCGGTATGAACAGTCAGGGAACGCGGATGCGGATTATCGCGGAAAATATCGCCAATGCGCAATCCACGGCGAGGGGGCCTGATGGCGATCCCTACCGCCGGCGTGTGGTGAGTTTTACCAACGAGCTGGACAGGGCAAGCGGCGCGAAACTGGTAAAGGTAAAAGGCGTCGAAAACGATAAGGCTGAATTTGAAACGATATATGATCCATCCCATCCAGCGGCGGACAGCAGTGGTTATGTGAAAATGCCCAACGTCAATTCCTTGATTGAAACCATGGATATGCAACAGGCGCAGCGCAGCTACGAAGCCAATCTGGCGGCCATCAAGGCCTCGCAGAATATGATGGTGCGCACAATCGATCTGCTGAATACCCGCTAACCGTTCATAGAAGGAATAATTTCTGATGGCTGTCAACGTAACCAATGCAGCGGGCGCAGCAAACGCCTATGCCCAGACGGCAAGCCGCATTCTGGAAGGCGGAACAGACGTGGGTTCCGCTGGCGCCACAAACACCGGGCCAAGCTTTGCCGACCTTGTGAAAGATTCCATTGGCGACGCCGTCAACACCACAAGGACATCTGAAGCCGCGTCGTTAAATGCGATAAGCGGAAAGGCCGATGTGGTTGATCTGGTCACGGCTGTCAATGATGCGGAAATGACATTGCAGACAGTGGTTGCTGTGCGGGACCGCGTAATCCAGGCCTATCAGGAAATCATGCGGATGCCGATCTAGCCGGTCTTTGATTTTTTTTACACCTGAATTTTATCGTTAATTTTATTTGCAGAAGGCAATGAACCGATGGAAGCCAATGATGTTCTGGACGTCGCCCGCGACGCCATTATTGTCATGTTGCAGGTGTCAACGCCCGTGATGATGGTTGGCCTGATCGTCGGCCTGATCATCGCCCTGTTTCAGGCCCTGACGCAAATTCAGGAAATGACTCTGACCTTTGTACCGAAGATCATAGCGATTTTTGCATCGCTTCTGCTGTTCATGCCGTTTATGGGCCGCGTGATGGACGATCTAATGGTCCGGATTGCGGAAAGGATCGCAAATTTATAGATGTCTCCAATGCATAAGGCCTGGGCATGCTGGGTGAATTAATTCCCGCGCAGATTTTTGCTTTCATGCTGGTCTTTGCCAGGATTGGCGGCATGGTGATGCTGATGCCGGGGTTTGGTGAAATGGCGGTCCCGTCCTGGATCAGGCTTGGGCTTGCGGTCGCTATTAGCGCCGTCATTTATCCGCTTGTTGGTGTGTCATTGCCCGTGATGCCTCCTGTCGTTGTGGGGCTTGCGCTTGTGGTTGGCACAGAGGCGATGATTGGCGTGTTTATCGGCGGCATGACGCGCTTGCTGTTAAGCGCGCTGCATGTCGGGGGAACGGTAATCGCCTTTCAGACGGGGCTGGCCGCCGCGCAGGGGTTTGATCCAGCCCAGCAAAGCCAGTCTGCCATCGTGGCGACATTTTTGACTTTGATCGGCGTCAATCTGATCTTCGCCACCAATCTGCACCATCTTTTGTTACAGGCGATGGTGGATAGTTACAGTATTTTCACACCGGGCAATCTGCCGCCCGTTGCGCAATTCAGTGAGCTTGCCATTGCAACCACCACCAAATCTTTTGCGATGGGCATCCAGCTTGCCAGCCCGTTTCTGGTATTCGGCCTGATATTCAATGTGGGATTGGGGCTGATTGCCCGTCTGATGCCGCAACTCCAGGTTTTCTTTATCGCCGCGCCCGCGCAAATTATGCTTGGCTTCGCTATTTTAGCTGCTGTGCTATCCAGCACCATGATGTGGTTTCTGGATTATTTTGAATCCGGGATGTCACCGTTCCTGAACGCGCCATGAGATTTATGATTGATGGCTGATCAGGACGATTCAGAAAAAACAGAAGAGCCTTCCCAGAAGAGGCTGGATGACGCGCTGGAAAAAGGTGATGTGCCCCGCAGCCAGGAACTGAAGCATTTCTTTATGCTGGGCGGCGGCGCCATTATGATTGGGATGTATGGCAGTTCGCTCGCCGGTTCGCTGTACAAGGATATGCAGAAATATCTGGAACAGGGCTATGCATTCCGCATGGATAGTGGCCAGGTATTGCAAATCTGGCGTGAGGCGGCGGAGCAGACCCTTGGCGCTTTACTCCTTCCGCTGCTGGTTTTGATGATTGCCGCTGCGGTCGGCACCCTGATGCAGCAGCGCCCGGTCTGGGCGCTGGAAAAGATCAAGCCAGGCTTTAGTAAGCTGTCGCCCATGAAGGGGTTGAAACGGATATTCTCGCTGCAGTCTGCTGCGGAGCTTGGAAAGAATATATTCAAGCTGATTATTGTCGGCGCCATTGTAATCTATGTCGTGTGGCCGGACCGGGATCGCCTTGACACATTGATGCAGGTTGATCAGATGACGATTCTGGCCTATCTGCAATCACTTGTGCTGAAGATGTTTGGTGCGGTAGCGGCGGTTATGGCCTTGCTGGGCGGGGCTGACTTTGTGTTTCAGCGTTTCGAATTCATGAAGAAGCAGCGGATGTCGCGCCAGGAAGTAAGGGACGAGCACAAGCAAAGTGACGGTGATCCGATGGTCAAGGCGCGGCTGCGCCAGATCCGGGCCGAACGGTCACGTAACAGAATGATGGCGGCGGTGCCGGAGGCGACAGTGGTCATCGTCAACCCGACTCACTATGCCGTGGCGCTAAAATATGAGCACCAGAAGATGGCCGCGCCGGTTTGCGTCGCCAAAGGCCTGGATAATATTGCGCTGCGCATTCGCGCCGTTGCAGAAGAAAACAAGGTGCCCGTTGTCGAAAATCCGCTGCTGGCCCGGGCATTATATGCCTCGGCCGAGATTGACCGGGAAATTTCCCCGGATAATTATAAGGCTGTGGCCGAAGTGATCAGCTTTGTCATGGGGATCAAAAACAGGAAGAGACAGTCTGCGCGTTTATAATGTGCTAGTTCAGGTGTGGTAGGCAACAGAGGGCAAGAGGGGCTATGGCAGGATTATTGCGCGGCCTTATTAGCGTGGTGCGGCTGCACGGGGGATCAAAATATCATGGGCTGGATGCGGCGGGGCTTGGTGTCGAGGCGCTGATCGCGGTCGTGGAAAACGCTGCTGATCCGATCCTGATTGGTAACGATGCCGGACATGTATATTACGCGAATACCGCCTATTTTGTTTTGGCCGGATTGCCAAATGACAGTTTTCCCATACCGGGCATTGCTTCGTTATTGCATGGCGTGGATGCGCAGGCGGACCGTCTGTACCGGTTGCAAAAGGCAGCCCGCAATGGACAGGCCGCGCAGGAAGAGCTTAAATTTTCTGATCCGCAGGGTGTAAGGTCGCGGTTTGACGTGCGCGTCGCTCCAATGCAGAACATGAAAGGCGTATCTGTCTGGACATTGCGGCGGATTGAATCCGCGCCTCTAAATGCCAATTTGGCGGCAATCCAGAAAATCAAGGATATGCTGTTTGGCATTATCGTAAATTCGCCTGTTGGTTTGGCGGCGATAAAGCGGGATGGGCGCCTGCTTGCCGCCAATCCCCGGTTTGCCGGCTGGATTGGTACGGATTCTCTAAGCCTGATGGCGCAGGAGAGGAACATACGCGATCTGATTGACGGGCCTTTATCCCTGTGGTCCTCCGGCGAGACTTCTCCTGCGTCATCAATCAGATTTGACCGGGCAATCTTGCTGGGTACGGAAGGCGTGCGTATCCCGGTTTCAATTACTTATCTTATCAATCAGGGGGAAAATAACGGCGATAACGACGTGCAACTCGTCATTCGCGACCTGCGTGATGAAACTGCCATTGATATGATTTCGCATGAGGAAGACGAGTCCCGTTTTCTGCATTTGTTTGATATTGCACCGGTTGGCATCCTGATTGTGGATTCCGATGCAAAAATACTGGAAGTGAATACGGCGTTCCGCCAGCGCTTTCATGAAAGCGCATCTCGTGGCGGAAATTTTGTTGATCTGGTGGCCCAGGACTATCGCAATGATGTGCGCCGCAAGATTGCGGAAGCGCTGGCGCAGAACAGGCATGAGAGCCATATCGAAATTCAGATTGGCAGCGGTGAAAATATCCGTTCGGCGCAACTTTATGTAACCCGCCTGCTTGAAGCGGACACGGCCTCTGTTGTGCTGTATCTGGTGGATATTACCGAACAGAAAAATCTGGAACTGCAATTTTCCCAGTCGCAAAAAATGCAGGCTGTGGGGCAGCTTGCCGGCGGCATCGCCCATGACTTTAACAATCTTCTGACAGCGATCATCGGTTATAGCGATTTGCTGCTGGGGCGCCATAATGCGGGTGATCCATCCTTCAGCGATATTCATCAGATCAAACAGAACGCCAGCCGCGCGGCCAATCTTGTGCGTCAGCTTTTGGCTTTTTCACGTCAGCAAACCTTGAAACCAACAGTGGTTTCCCTGACCGACATGCTTGCGGAGCTGAGTAATCTTCTGCGCCGTTTGATAGGTGACAGGGTTGAACTGAAAATGACCCATGGCCGCAATCTTGGAATGATCAAGGCCGACCAGGGGCAGCTTGAGAATGTTATTATCAATCTGGCGGTGAATGCCCGTGACGCCATGGGGCCAAATGGCGGGACCATCCGTATACGAACGGAAAATGTTTCCGCCAGTGAAGCGCGGGCATTGGATCATGCCTGGATGCCGCCCGGTGATTGCGTGCTGGTCGAAGTTTCCGACGATGGCCCCGGAATTCCCAAAGAAATTGTGGGTAAAATATTTGAGCCGTTCTTTACCACCAAGGAAGTTGGCAAGGGTACAGGGCTTGGCCTCTCAACCGCTTACGGCATCATCAAACAGCAGGGCGGTAATATTTATGTCGTGAGCGAACCGGGACATGGAGCGGTGTTCAAAATCTATCTGCCGCGTTTTGATGAAGATGAAACCGATGTGGCTGCTGCGCCTGTTGCCGACAGCGAGCCAGTGGACCTGACCGGAAAAGGCCTGATCCTGCTGGTCGAGGATGAAGAGCCGGTGCGCGCCTTCGTATCCAGGGCGCTGGCGGGCAAGGGCTATACGGTGCTGGAAGCCAGCAGTGGCGAAATGGCGCTGGAACTGATGCGCGCCAATGCGGGGCATATTGATCTGATGATTTCCGATGTGATGATGCCGAATATGGATGGGGCGTCTTTGCTGAAAGAAATTCGTGCGCTGGCCCCAAAGACCCGCGTGATCTTCATTTCCGGCTACGCCGAGGATGCGTTCCGCAACAATGATGATAATCTGGACGATTTTGCCTTCCTGCCAAAACCCTTCACCCTGCGCCAGCTCGCCGCGCGCGTAAAAGAAGTCATGGGCAATAATTAAGCAATTCCGCGCTTTTCCAGAAAAAGAACATGTTTCGAACAAATCCGTAAAACCAAATAAAAATATATGCTTGACAGAATCCCCGAACTGAGAACAAACTGCGTACATGAACAGGGCCCCTTATGCTGTTCGGTTGTACGGGGCCGCCGCGTGTGAAATAACAAGGAGAGACACTCATGTCTGCAAGCCCGCTTCGTGTCGTTGGTGAGGATAAAATGGATAAGCGTAAGGCCCTGGATGCGGCGCTCGGTCAGATTGAGCGGGCCTTCGGCAAGGGTTCGGTCATGAAGCTGGGCGGGGCGGAAGCCATTGCGCCCATTGCTTCCATTTCAACCGGTTCGCTGGGCCTGGATATTGCCCTTGGCATTGGCGGTCTGCCGCGTGGCCGGGTGATTGAAATTTATGGGCCGGAATCTTCCGGCAAAACGACCCTGACCCTGCATGTTATTGCCGAGGCCCAGAAGAAGGGGGGTATTTGCGCCTTTGTTGACGCCGAACATGCGCTTGACCCGACCTATGCGCGCAAGCTGGGCGTCAATCTTGACGAATTGCTGATTTCGCAGCCTGACACAGGCGAACAGGCTCTGGAAATTGCCGATACGCTGGTGCGTTCGGGGGCCGTGGATGTGGTGGTGATCGATTCGGTTGCGGCCCTTACGCCGCGCGCCGAACTGGAAGGCGAAATGGGCGACACTCATGTCGGCCTCCAGGCGCGTCTGATGAGCCAGGCGCTGCGCAAGCTGACCGGGTCCATTTCAAAATCCAACTGCATGATCATTTTCATCAATCAGATTCGCATGAAAATCGGCGTCATGTTCGGCAGCCCGGAAACCACGTCCGGCGGCAACGCCCTTAAATTTTACGCCTCGGTCCGGCTGGATATCCGCCGTATCGGCGCCATCAAGGATCGCGAAGAAGTGATTGGCAACCAGACCCGCGTCAAAGTGGTCAAGAACAAGGTCGCGCCGCCCTTCAAACAGGTGGAGTTTGATATTCTGTACGGCGAGGGCATTTCCAAGGTTGGTGAACTGATTGATCTTGGCGTTACCGGCAATGTGGTCGAAAAATCCGGATCCTGGTTCTCGTATAACGGGACGCGCATTGGCCAGGGACGCGAAAACGCCCGTAAATTCCTGCTCGAAAACCCGCATATGGCCGATGAAATAGAAGCAGCCATTCGTGGCAAGGCCGGGTTGATCTCCGGTTTGATTCTGGCTGGGCCGGAAACCGATAGCGAAGGCGCCCGCGCCGCCGCCAGCGAGTAGCGCGGATTGGCCATTTCCTCAGGCCGGACTGCAACCCGGTCCCGCCTGAGGAAATAATGTCAGGTCTCGTGATTACGGAAATAGGCTTCGATCGCCTGTTTCAATGCCTCGGCAAGCCGTTGACGTCCGGAATTTGAGGTCAGAACCCTTGCGTCTGTATTGTTTGACAGCAATCCCAGTTCAACCAGAACTGAGGGCACGTCGGGGGCCTTCAGCACCCTGAAACCGGCATGGCGATGCGAATTTTTCAGCAGGGCGCCGGCCTCGCGGAGTTCCGGCAACAATAATTTGGCAAAATGCACGGATTTATTTGTGGTTTCGCGTTGCGCCAGATCAATCAGAATGGATTTTACCAGTTCATCGGTTTCGTCACCAATACCGATACCGGCGATCATGTCGGAATTATTTTCCTTTGCCGCCAGTAATTCGGCCTCCTTGTCGGACGCCTGTTCGGAAAGGGTGTACACCGATGCGCCGCGCACCTTGCGGGTGACCAGGGCGTCCGCGTGGATGGAGACGAACAGGTCGGCTTCTGAATTGCGGGCAATCTGTACCCTGTCACCCAGCCGCACAAACACATCGCTGTCGCGCGTCATCACCACTTTATAGCGCCTGTCACGGCTTATCAGCGCCTGCAAACGCCGGGCGGTATCCAGCACGATGGTTTTTTCATAAACGCCGTTGGCCGTAATCGCACCGGGGTCAACCCCGCCATGCCCCGCATCAATCACAATGATGTGCGGACGTTTTTCAGATCGTTTTACAGGCGGCAAGGGTTTCACTGCGGGGGAGACCGGTGCTGCATCCTCAATCACCGGCGCATGTAAGCGGAGAGGATTTGGCGGAGGAAGTAATGCGGCAATATTGGTTTCAGGGGCTGCCTGCGGCGCCTTCGGCATGGAAGCCGGCAGAGGCGGTTCAGCTACCGGCACGGATGGCGCCGGCAATGACAGTGCAGCGGGCGGTTTTGCGGCAAGGGATGGGGTGGTTCGGCCTTTGAAACCAGCCGTTTTCAAAAAACCATCACGATCCGTTTGCACCAGATCAATGACCAATTGATTGGTGCGCGATTTGGCCCCGCCAGCGCCCCTCGCTGTTTCCTGATAAAAGGCGTTTGTAATTTTGGCCGGCTGCTGCAAATCCAGAACGAAACGCGAATTTCCCGGCTGAAACAGCCCGAAACGATAGCCGGATACGAGACCGGCATTTGAATTGGCGCTGCGGGTCTTGGCGGACCATTCGACCTCAGGCAGATCGATCACGACCCGGTATGGATCGGCGAGTGTAAAAAACGAATAGGGAAGCCTGTCCGAAAGATCCAGAATCATGCGCGTCTTCGTGGAACTCTCATCAAGCCGCAGTCTCTGAATGCTTTCTCCGGCCATGACGCTGCTATTCAAAAGCAGGCACAGACCAGCCGCCCATAGCGTCAACCAGCATGATACAAGGATCAGCGGCCTCATCCAATAGCTGTTATTTTTGCCTTCTGGCGAACTCAATGGCGCATGCCTTCGAATCAGTTGAAGATGCAGTTTCCTTGCAGGCGTTTAAAATATCAAGAATCCTGAGCTTTTTCTTGATTTTAACTGTTGCCCTGCGAACTGCATGTTCTCTTGCTCTCTGTCGGTCAGGTGTTTAAGGTGAAGCGGTAGCGCCCGTTTTTGAGAATCGAAATCGACGAAACCGGCAGTGCGCTGAGAGCCATACAGGGAAACCTAAGTGCTTGTTGTGCAACAGCTATTGCGAATAATTATGGCGGGCGGCCCATGGCTGGCCCGATGAGAAATGAAACCCGGAAGCAAAGCCAGTAAAAGCCGGTCCAGCCAGTTATGGCGGGTAATGCGCGTCAGCCGATACCGGCTGGCGGAGCGCAGGCTCTTTACTGTGTCCGGAGGGGAGCGGATGAGCCGATCCCCCGCCGGCCGCTTCCAAACATCAGCCATACTGGCCAGCGCCCGCAGGACGGAGCGCCTTTGCGCCCGATGGCTTGGAGATATATTTGATGACCAAGAAAATGCTAGTAGACGCGACCCACCCGGAAGAAACCCGGGTCGTCGTCGTGCAGGGTACCAGGCTTGAGGATTTTGACTTTGAATCCGCCGCTCGCAAACAGCTGATCGGAAATATCTACCTCGCGAAAGTTACCCGGATCGAACCTTCCTTGCAGGCGGCCTTCGTTGATTATGGCGGAAACCGGCATGGGTTTCTGGCCTTCAGTGAAATCCACCCGGATTATTACCAGATTCCCGTGGCCGACCGGCAGGCCCTGCTGGAAGCGGATGCGGCGGAAGAACAGCGGGCGGAAGAAGCGGATGAAGACGTTGATTTCAAAGTTGAAATAAGCGATTCGGATGATTCTGAGGCTGATGATCGCGACACAGACGATGCTTCCGATGTGGATGAAGGTGCGTCTGATAATCCGGACATGGACGGCGAAGCTTCCGGCCCTGGTTCGGGTTCAATGCTGATGGCCGCGAACGAGCGGGACGCCATCAGCTCCGGCCCACTGGAAGACCCAGGCGAGATAGCGGCGGAAATATCAGATACGCCGCATGAAATTGAGGGCGTTCAGCCTGTCCATGCGACGGGCGATGCACCTGATACGCATTCTCCCGAGGTTGAAATTTCTGCCGCCACGGATAGCGGGACAATGCAATCCGAGCAATCCGACTTTGGGCAATCCGACTTTGGGCAATCCGAATCTGGGCAATCCGGCGCGGGCGATCAACCGGTTGAAGAACAAACCGGCACGCCACAACGTGTCCGGCGTTCCGGCCGGCGGCGGCGCAATGAACGGGCAGATGGTGCGGCCGAAGCGCGTCAGGAAGGTGATTGGGAAGAAGGCCCCGGCAAGCGCATCGAGTCCGTAGGCGGTGAAGACGCGCTCGACGAAGTATCACGCCCGCGTGCGCGCAGGCGGCAATACAAGATTCAGGAAGTCATCAAGAAACGCCAGATTATGCTGGTGCAGATTCTGAAAGATGAGCGTGGCTCAAAAGGCGCGGCGCTCACCACCTATCTGTCAATTCCGGGCCGGTATTGCGTATTGATGCCCAATACGGCGCGCGGTGGCGGGATTTCGCGTAAAATCACCAATGCGGTGGACCGCAAGCGGTTAAAGGCCGTCGCGGCGGAGCTGGAGGTGCCGGAAGGAATGGGCCTGATCATCCGCACCGCCGGGGCCAACCGGACCAAGGCGGAAATCAAGCGCGACTTTGATTATTTGCTGCGGCAATGGGAAACGATCCGTGAATTGACTCTGCGTTCAACAGCCCCCTGCCTGATCAACGAGGAGGGCAGCATCGTCAAGCGCGCCGTGCGTGATCTGTACGACAAGGACATTGAAACCATCCAGGTCGAGGGCGAGGCCAGTTACCGCGAAGCCAAAGATTTCATGCGCATGCTGATGCCAAGCCATGCCAGGCGGGTGCAACTCTATCGCGAGCCGGTGCCGCTGTTCCAGCGTTATCAGGTGGAAGCGCAACTGGATTCGATGTTTGACCCGACGGTCCGGCTGAAATCCGGTGGTTATATCGTCATCAATCCAACCGAGGCGCTGGTTTCGATCGATGTGAATTCCGGCAAGTCAACCCGTGAAGCCAATATCGAAGCGACCGCTTTAAGAACAAACCTGGAGGCCGCCGAGGAAGTGGCGCGGCAATTGCGCTTGCGCGATCTGGCCGGGTTGATCGTGATCGATTTTATCGACATGGAAAATATGCGCAACAACAAGGCGGTTGAGCGTAAAATAAAGGATTGCCTGGCCACAGACCGCGCCAATATCCAGATCGGGCGCATCAGTCCGTTTGGGTTGCTGGAAATGTCGCGTCAAAGGCTGCGCCAGGGCGTGGTGGAAACCACAACGCGCCCCTGTTCGAATTGTCATGGCACCGGCCTGGTGCGTTCGGTCGACTCATTGGCGCTGCGTGTACTGCGCGGCATCGAAGAGGAATGCATGCGCCGCCATACCCCCGTACTGGATGTATATGTTCCGGGTGATGTAGCGATTTATATTCTCAATCAGAAACGCCAATGGCTGCATCAGATTGAGGCCCGCACGGCCAGCTCGATTTTCATCATTGCGTCGGACGCCGTTCAGTCGCCGAATTTTGAAATCAAGCAGTCAGACCGGATCGCCGTCATTCCACCCCTCTTAATCACTGCGCCGGTTGCGCCGGAGATTGTGGAAGAAGATGAGGTGGATAATCTGGAAGAAACTGCGGATGAACCCATTGTCCAGGAAGTTGGAGAAAAGCGGGACACAGAACGCAGGCGCAGGCGTGGCCGGGGGCGTGGTGATGATGCGCGCAAACCCCGGACGGAAGGTGAAACAGATGTTCAGAAAATATCTGATGTCAATGAGTTGCAGGAAGAACCTGTTGTAAGACTGGAAGGCGAGACGGCGGATGAAGAAGCCCTGCACCGCAAATCGCGCCGCCGCCGGCGTGGCCGGGGGCGTAATCGCGACCGGGATGGGACGCAACCCTTACCGGTGGACGAGGGCGCATTTCCGCTCCAGGATGATGATGCCGGGTTGTCTGGCAATGTTCTAATCATCCCAATCCATGCAGGTGATGAAGCGACAGCCGACACCCCAATGCAGGAAATGTGGCGTCCGGCAGCGGCGCAGGCCGAATCTGCTGTTGCGGAGGAGGTTCCGGCGATAGAGGAGCCGCGTCCGGCAGAGCAGGAGGCCATTGCTGTGGCGTCAATTTCCGAGGTTGCCGAGATGGCGCATGCGCCTGAACCTGAACCCACACCCCAACAAGCGCTGCCGGAATCTCCGGCCGGGCCAAAACGCGGCGGCTGGTGGCAACGCCAGTTCGGGAATAAAACGTAACCTGCGGCGAAAACAACAGACCAATTGCATGAATATGGGAGATGGCTCATGGATATGATGCCGCTGGATACGGAAAAAGAAGTTCTGCTGCGTTACGGGGCAGCATCGCAGGAGCGTGAAGACGCATTGTGCTGCCCGGTGGATTATGATCCGCAATATCTGAAAATCATCCCGCAGGAGATTATTGATCGCGATTATGGCTGTGGCGATCCGTCGCAATTTGTGCGCAATGGCGAAAATGTGCTGGATCTGGGCAGTGGTGGCGGCAAGATATGTTACATTATCTCGCAGATTGTTGGTGCGACGGGCAAGGTTACGGGGGTTGATTTTAATCCGCCCATGCTGGAATTGGCCGAAAAACACCGCAGCCAGATTGCGCGCAGCACCGGCTTTGACAATGTGGTGTTCAAGCGTGGCAAGATTCAGGATTTGCGCACGGATATCACCGCCGTCGAAGCCTGGCTGGCGGCCCATCCCGTATCGTCCTATGCCGATTTAGAGGCGCTGGAAGCCTACAAGAAGCAGCAGGCGCTGGATGCGCCGCTTATCGCTGACGCCAGTGTGGACGTGATCGTTTCCAACTGCGTACTGAATCTGGTGGCGGCTGAAGATAAAGCTGCGCTGTTTGCCGAAATGTTCCGCGTTCTGAAAGTGGGTGGCAGGGTCGCCATTTCCGACATTGTTTCGGATGAGGTCGTGCCACAGCATATGCGCAATGACCCGGAATTATGGTCCGGCTGCATCTCTGGAGCGTTTCAGGAACGCGAATTTCTGCGCGCCTTCGAAGATGCAGGCTTTTACGCCATCGCTATCGCCAAGCGCGACGCCGCCCCCTGGCGCACGGTAGAAGGCATCGAGTTCCGCTCGATCACGGTCACGGCTTATAAGGGCAAGCAGGGCCCATGTCTGGAACGCAAGCAGGCGGTCATCTATGCCGGCCCCTGGCGCAAGGTCGAAGATGATGACGGCCATGTGCTGGAACGTGGCGTCCCGGTGGCGGTGTGTGACAAAACCTGGCGCATCTACAACCGCGATCCCTATAGCGCGCAGATTATCCCGGTGCCGCCACTGATTGATATTCCACTGGAAGAAGCGGGCCTATTCGATTGCATGCGCTCGGTTTTACGCCACCCAAAAGAAACCAAGGGCGAGGATTATGTGGCGACCACCGAGGCCAGCGCCAGTGTGTGCGGGCCGGAGGGCTGCTGTTAAAGCAGCCCCTTGCGGCCCATATCGAGGAACTTTTCCCTCCGCGCTTTGCAGACTTCGACGCCATCCTTGCCATCCAGCTCAATCAGCGCTTGCTCGATAACCAACCCGGTCTGACGGATCGTCTGCATCGGTTCGCGGTGTGCGCCCCCAATGGGTTCGGGGATGATGGTGTCGATAATGCCCAGTCCCAGTAATTCCTGCGCCGTCAGCTTCATGGCGGAGGCGGCTTCTTTCGCCTTGTCGGCGGCGCGCCACAGGATGGACGAACAGCCTTCCGGGCTGATCACCGAATAAATCGCATGCTCCAGCATGATCACCCGGTTGCCTGCGGCCAGTGCGATGGCCCCGCCGGACATGCCTTCGCCGATGATGACGGCGATCAATGGCGCCTGCAATGACAGGCAGCGGTCGGTTGAGCGGGCAATGGCTTCCGCCTGACCGCGTTCCTCGGCCCCGACACCGGGATAGGCGCCCGGCGTGTCGATCAGGGTGACGACGGGCAGTTTGAATTTTTCCGCCATATCCATCAGCCGGATGGCCTTGCGATAGCCCTCGGGCCGCGCCATGCCGAAATTATGCCGCACCCGGCCGTCCGTATCGGCGCCTTTTTCCTGCCCGATCAGCATGATGGGCCGCCCGTTCAGCCGCCCGAGACCACCAATGATGGCGCTATCCTCGGCAAATCCCCGGTCTCCGGCCAGGGGCGTAAATTCCGTAATCAACTGGCCGATATAATCCAGGCAATGGGGCCGGTTGGGATGGCGCGCAACCAGGGTTTTCTGCCAGGGCGTCAGCCGTGTATAGCTTTGGCGCAGCAAGGTGGCCGCCTTGGTTTCCAGCCTGGCCACCTCATCACTGATGGTCATTGAGGCATCTTTAGCTGCCAATTGGCGCAGTTCCTCGATTTTATCCTCGAGTTCGGCGACCGGTTTCTCAAAATCCAGATAGGTCCGCATAGGCCCCTGACCATTGTGACAACGACCCGCTTTGTGGCCCGGACATGGGGCGGTGTCAAGCTGGGGTAGATTTGGGCGGTTATGGAGTTTTGTTATTACGCGCCAGCGGATGGTGCTCATTGACCAGCGCCTGCATGCGGGCGGTCAGGACGTGGGTGTAGATTTCGGTGGTGGAAATATCGGCATGGCCCAGCATTTGCTGTACGGCGCGCAGATCGGCGCCGTGGGCCAGCAGATGGGTTGCGAAGGCATGGCGCAGGGTGTGCGGTGAAATCGTCCGCGCGGGCAATCCTGCCTCCGCCGCCAGTTCACCCAGCAATTGTGCAAAGCGGTGGCGGGTGAGGTGGCCGCTGCCGCCACGAGAGGGAAACAGAAATTTTGACGGCTCGCCCTCACCCAGAAAATGCGCGCGCACGGCAAGATATTTTTCAATCGCGGTGCGTGCCGGATCGCCCAGCGGCACCAGCCGTTCGCGTCCGCCCTTGCCGCGCACCAGCAACAGATGCGGATCATTGCGCACCGCGCCCAGCGGCAGGCTGACCAGCTCGCTGACCCGCAACCCTGTAGCGTACAGAATTTCGAGCAGACAACATAGCCGCGCGGCCTGCGGTGTAGCGTCACGTGTCTGCGCGCTGGCGATCAGCCGGTCAACATCACTCTCGCCCATCACTTTGGGCAGGGGACGGCGGCGGCGTGGACCCTCAATATTGCTGGAAGGGTCTTGCTGGCGCATGCCATCGGAAAGCAGAAAGCGGTAAAATTGCCGGATGGCGGATAATTGCCGTGCAGCGGTGGCCGCACTTAACCCGGCGGAAGAAAGCCCATCCAGATAGCGGCGAATACTGTCCGCATCGGCGTCTTTCAGACTGATTTTACGGCGCGTCAGAAAATCCCTGAACCCGGTCAGATCGCGGCCATAGGCGGCCAGCGTGTTGGCGGCGGCCCCGCGCTCCGCCGAAAGCATTTCCAGAAATGCCTCGATCAGCGGATCAAAATGCGCCCTGGTCATTTTCCAATCCCGGCGTTAAATTCCAGCCAGCAATGCCGCCTCCAGCGCCAGCGCGCGGGCCTCGGCCTGAAGGCCAACGGTGTTGAGCGCACGCACGGTGATTCCAAGCAGGAACGGGTCTGTCAGCCCCGCGCCATTTTCGCCCAGGCAGGCCAGACTCAGTAAAACGGTTTGTCCGACGCGCCCGCTCTGGCTGGCTTCCATGAGCAAATGCAACAACGCAGCAGGCGGCATCGCGGCTGCTCCGGTTTTTCCTGTGTCCTGCACCATATTGACCCATTCGGATTCTGGTGTAGCCATATCAAGCGCCGACATGGCGGATAGCAGGAGCGGCCCTTTGCGGTTTTTATCTTCCGGTGATAATTGCGCCAGCCAGGCTGTCACTTCGATCGGGTCGTCAGGCGCGCCCGCAACCGGCTGCGCCAGCCGCAGCAAGGGCCACAGATCATTTTTGGCGCGGGTTGCGCCGGGATTGTTACCGGGCAGGCTTAACGCACGGGCCAGCTCATACCAGCGGCTTGCAGACATGGGGTCGTCCGCCGCAAGCAGGGCGCGACCGGCATTGGCGGCGATTTCGATCATTTCCGGTGCGGGAACCAGATCGCGTATGGGGGTCAGATTGACGCGGGAAACGGTGGCAAAACTGTTGCTGGCGCGGGCAAGCGACCATGCAGAAGATAGCGCCAGCATCAGGCTGGCCGGTGAATCCTGTCCACGCACAGACTGATACAGCAACGCATTGGCCTGGGCGGGCGGCAGTTTCTTCGCCAGTTCGGCGGTGCTGGCGCGCTCTTCCACAGTGAATGGCATTTCCGCATAAAGCCGGGCCACTTCTTCCGGGCCGATTGCCCCGGCGGCCTCGGCGCGTTCGGCGGCAGGCAGGCGTTGCTGCACCGATGCGCCGGGCATGCGCGCCATCAATTTCAGAACGGCGGCGGAGGCATGATCGTCGATTTTACCGGGCAGGGGCAGCGACGCAAAACGGATCATCGCCAATTGTAGAATATCCAGATGCGGCAATTTTTCCGGCAGCCTGCCGGATTTGCTGATCAGCGCAGTCAGCAGGCTCTGATATCCCGTATCGTCGGGATCCTGTTCGGCCACCAGCGATGCGGTTAATTGCGTTGCCGCCTCATCGCCATTCATGATTTGGCAAAAGCCGGTAAGTTTTAACCAGAACACAGCTTCGCTTGTACGGATTTGCGCGGCGGCCAAATCGCAGGCGGTCTTGAACTCACTCAATGCCAGGGCAATTTCGGCGCGCGCCTGCAACAGGGCCTCATCCTTGCCGGAGCCACCTGCAAGCGCGGCCATCTGTCCGGCCTGTTCAAACTGACCTGCCTCGATCAACCGTTCAAGCCGCAAGCCGATGAAGGATGCGCCGCTGCTTTCCCCCCGCGGCGGTTCGGCGGCGCTCAATAAAAGTCTCTGCACCAGCTTTTGCAGGGTGGGGGAATGTGTGGTGACCGGTAATTTCGGCAGCAGGCGCTCTACCAGAGCCCGGTCAGCCCCCTGCCAGGTGTCCGGTCCAAAGCCGCCATTCTCAAGTGTCAGAAGTCCGGCCGCTGCGAAGTCCAACTGCCCAAGTTCACCGGTGCTGATGCCATCGCCCACAGGTTCGGCGGGATATTCCTCTGCCGCCGGGGGCAGGGGTGCGGCGGGGGCCAGTTCAGAGGGGGGGCGAAGCGGCACCGGCGCCTGCGCCATGGCTGGCGCGGCAATCAAGGCAACACAGCAGAAACCTGAAAAAAACGCTAAATGCCGGTCGCGTTTACTTGCCCAGCATATCATCCGGCAGAACTTTCTCGACTGTGCGCACCGGGGGCGGCACGTCCCAGATTGAAATATAAATCGCTCCGCCGATAAGCATGGCGGCCAGCAATACCAGGATGGAAACCAGTAGCTTTGGCATTGTTCGGCACTGCGCCTTTCATTTGTGAGTCTGATGGGCTGGGCGAATCCCTGTCCAGGGGAATCTCCTTGCAGGGACATTATCCGGTGCATTGCGGCCTTTCAATGGCGCTAAAATGCCGCCAGAAAATCGGGCTTAGAAAATAATGCCGTTTTCGGATAGTCTGGGGCCATGGAAGATGAATCAGAAGAGGGCGAAGCGCCCCCCGTCACGGCCCAGATAGATAACCCGGCGGGGGACAGGGTTATTGTCCTTATCGGCTTGATGGGGGCGGGAAAAAGCACCGTTGGACGGCGGCTTGCGGCGCGCCTGGGGGTGAATTTTCTGGACACGGACGCCGAGATCGAGACGGCTGCGGGTATGACGATTCCTGAAATCTTCGAAAAACACGGCGAACCGGCATTTCGCAGGGGCGAAAACAAGGTGATTGAGCGGTTGTTACAGGATATGAGCAAGGGAACCCCGCCGGGCGGTGTTCTGGCGACGGGTGGCGGCGCCTATATGGATCCGCAGACGCGGGAAAATATTGCGCATTATGGCGTTTCTGTGTGGCTGCGTGCAGATGTGGAACTGCTGCTCAGGCGCGTGGCGCGGCGCAATAACCGGCCGCTGCTCAAACAGGGCGATGCGCGCGAGACGATGTTGCGCCTGCGCGATGAACGCTATCCGGTCTATGCCCTGGCGGACATTATAGTAGACAGTGTGGAAGCCCCGCATGAAGAAGTTGTGGATATGATTATCGAAAAACTTGGCGTGTATTTTGCGCATCCTCAAGGGCAGGCGCAATGAGCGCGCCTGTTTCACAATTGGTGCATGTCGCGTTAGGGGACCGCGCCTATGATATTCATGTGGGCGTTGGCCTGCTTGGGCAGACCGGTAATATCATCGGATCCATGCTGCGGCGCAAGCGGGTGGCCATTGTCACGGACAGCAATGTTGCCCTGAAACATCTTCCCGCATTGCTGAAGGCGTTGGATCGTGCAGGAATTTCTCATTGCCACCGGATTGTTACAGCAGGAGAAAATAGCAAAAATTTCAATGAGTTAGAATCACTTCTTGGCTGGATGCTGGAAGAAAAAATTGAGCGTGGCGATTTGCTGCTGGCGTTTGGCGGCGGGGTCATTGGTGATCTTACGGGCTTTGCGGCCGCGGTGTTGCGCCGGGGCGTGGACTTTGCGCAAATTCCGACAACATTGCTGGCGCAGGTGGATTCATCCGTGGGTGGAAAAACCGGCATCAATACCCGCTTTGGGAAAAATCTGATCGGCGCATTTCATCAGCCGCGCATCGTGATTGCGGACGTGGCGCTGCTGGATACGCTGCCCAAACGCGAATTGCTGGCGGGTTATGCCGAAGTTGTGAAATACGGCCTGATCGGCGATGCCGGTTTTTTCAACTGGCTTGAAGGGGCAGGGGCCGCCATCCGCGACGGGAATCAGGCGGCGCGTATCCGTGCGGTAATGACCAGTTGCGCCGCCAAGGCGGCACTGGTGGTGCAGGATGAGCGCGAATCCGGACCGCGCGCACTCCTGAATCTGGGGCATACATTCGGACATGCGCTGGAGGCGGAAACCGGTTACAGCGACAGGCTGCTGCACGGCGAAGGTGTGGCGATCGGCATGTGCCTTGCCTTTGAACTGGCTGCAAAAATTGGTCTGGCGCCAGGGCAGGATGCGGTGCGCGTGATGCGGCACCTGTCAGGCATGGGAATGCCAACCCGGATAAAAGATATTGCCGGTGGCGCACTGAACCCGGAAAAACTGCTGGCGCACATGGCGCAGGACAAAAAAGTGGCGGACGGCCGGATAAATTTCGTGCTGCCCCGGCATATTGGCGCATGTTTCATGACCAGCGAAGTGGATACGCAGATCGTGTTGCAATTGCTGAAGGCATCGGCTGAATAACTAAACAAGGAGACAAAACCGAAAATGGAGATGCAGGTTGACATCGATCTGCCGTTAGAGATTCTGATCGGCGCGATTCTGGTCCTGTTAGTACTTTCTGCGTTCTTTTCTGCGTCGGAAACCGCGCTGACTGCGGCGCAGCGTGTGCGCATTCACCGGCTGGCCGAACATGGTTCGCGCCGCGCAGAAGCGACGGAACGTCTGATCATTGATCGTGAAAGCGTGCTTGGCACGGTGCTTCTGGGCAATAATCTGGTCAACATTCTTGCCTCGGCGCTGGCGACGAGCATGTTGGTCGGTCTGTTTGGGGATGCGGGCGTTGCCTATGCAACGATCCTGATGACGGTGCTGGTGGTGGTGTTTGCGGAAGTTCTGCCAAAAACCTATGCCATCACCCAGCCGGAACGTACGGCGCTTGCGGTTTCACTAATCATGCAGGGCGTGATCTGGGTGCTGCGGCCATTGGTTGCGATGATGCGCTATACAGTGCGTGGGATTTTTCATGTATTCGGCTATGACCCGGACCGGCCTTTCGATGTGATATCGGCGCATGAGGAATTACGCGGCGCGGTTGATCTGCATCACCGCGAAGGCGCCGTTAAAAAGCGCGAGCGGGATATGATCGGCGGCATCCTTGATCTGGATGAGGTTGTCGTCGATGACATCATGGTGCATCGCAAGAATATTCACATGATCGATGCGTCCCTGCCGGCGGAAGAGATTATCGGGCAGGTGCTCTCAAGCCCCCATACGCGGGTTCCGCTCTGGTCGGGCGAACCGGAAAACATTGTCGGCGTGGTGCATGCCAAGGATCTGCTGCGGCTGATGACAACACGCCAACGCGACAATATTCCCGGCGATCAGGCCATTGATGTGATGTCGCTGGCGACGGCGCCATGGTTTGTACCGGAAGGCACAACATTACGGGCGCAACTGGTGGCGTTTCTTGCGCGGCGCAGTCACTTTGCGCTGGTGGTGGATGAATATGGCGTGCTGATGGGGCTTGTAACGCTGGAAGATATTCTGGAAGAAATTGTCGGTGAAATTTCCGATGAACATGACGCGCCGGTGCGCGGGGTGCGGTTGCAGCCGGACGGCAGCCTTATTTCCGATGGCACGGTTGCAATCCGCGATCTGAACCGGGAATTTTACTGGAACCTTCCGGATGATGAGGCCAACACCATCGCCGGGCTGGTCATTCACGAAGCCCAGGCAATCCCCGACGCTGGTCAGGTTTTCACATTCTACGGTTTCAAATTCCAGATTTTGCGCCGTAGCCGCAATGCGATCAGCTCCATCCGCATCACGCCGCCAGCAGGAAGCAGCCCCCAGAAACCGGTCCACCACGCGTGATCGGAGAACTGGTCGGGATTCTTGCGCCTGTTTTTATCACGGCGGGCATTGGGTTTATATGGTCCAAGAGGGGCTATAATTTTGATTCTGAAATGGTTGGCCGTCTGGTTATCAATATCGGCATGCCCTGCATGGTGTTTGCAACGCTTAGCACATTGCAGGTCGAACTGGCGGCGCTTAAACAGATCGTGCTTGCCGCAATGCTGTCAATTTGCCTTTACCTTGTTGTCGGCAGTGTGATCCTGCGCGGGGCCGGCATGAAGGTAAGCCATTATCTGCCCTCCCTGAGTTTTTCCAATGGCGGTAATATGGGCCTGCCGATTTGCCTGTTTGCGTTTGGTGAAAAGGGGCTGGCGCTGGGTACGGGATTTTTTCTGGTCAATGCGGTGGCGCAACCGACATTGGGTGTGTGGATTAACAGCGGCAGGTTTTCGCCCGCCGAGATGTTGCGTACTCCGGTAATCTACGCGATACCGCTGGCGATGCTGTTTCGATTTGGCGGTTACGGCGTGCCGGAATGGCTTGGCAATACAACAAAGCTGGTTGGCGGGATCACGATTCCCCTCATGCTGCTGTTGCTTGGCGTTAGCCTTTCGCGGATCGGCTGGGGCACGGCCCGGCGCAGCGGCGCACTGGCCGCGCTGCGCATTATGATGGGGCTGGGCGCGGGGTGGGGCGTCGCCAGCCTGCTGGGTCTTTCCGATACGGTGCGGGGCGTATTGCTGCTACAGGCGGCGATGCCGGCGGCGGTGATCAACTATGTCTTCGCGGTACGTTACGAGACGGATCCTGAAACGGTTGCGGGCATCGTCATGCAATCGACGCTGATGTCTATTATCGTGCTGCCACTGTTGCTGGCCGCCATATTACCGTGAGGCATGCTCTTTGGGCGTAAGGGTGGTAAGCGCGAGGGCATGAATGGGGGCATCCATTTGCTCTTTCAGCAGATCAAACACCATCCGGTGCCGTGCAACCCGGGTTTTGCCCTCAAACGCCGCTGACACGATTGTCACATTAAAATGCGTTTCGCCGGAAGGTTTTGACCCGCCATGGCCTTCGTGGCGATGTGATTCGTCACTAATATCAAGTAATGCTGGCGCAAGGCCCTGTTCAAGTTTAGTGCGAATTATCTCTGAAACGCGCATTTAGGTTTCCGTCCCCGCAGAAAAAAATGTATATTTACAGGCTTTTTTCAGAAGAAGCAGTACAGGATTACGCACAGAAAAGTGATGAAATTTACACGCGACATAGACAAAATCAGGATCCGCTCCCGTTCGGCGCGTCAGGCGGAGCCGGCTACCCATGTCTGCAACTGGGATGGCTGCAAGGATCCGGCCCCCCACCGCGCCCCAAAATCACCGGAGGCGTTGCGCGAATATTACTGGTTTTGCGGGGATCATGTCCGGGAATATAACCGCACCTGGAACTTTTTCTCCGGTATGAGTGCTGATGAGGTTGAGCATTATATCAAGGGCAACATAACCGGGCATCGTCCCACCTGGTCGGCCAAGCAGGGCAACCCCAGCCTGCACAACACCAGCATGACCGGGCGGGGCAAGTCTGCTTTCAGCCGGGGCGACAGGTTTGGCCTGTTCGGCGATCCGTCTGACCCGGCAACCGCGCAAAATTCTATGGCCCCGGCACGAAAATGGCCGCCTTTGGTGCGCGAGGCCTTTGTCTGCATGGATCTGGAAGAAACCGCCACCTTGAAAGAAATCAAACTGCGGTATAAGGAATTAGTGAAGCGTTATCATCCCGATGCCCATGGTGGGGACAGGGCAACAGAAGGTCAGTTAAAACAGGTCATTCAGGCCTATACCCGGCTAAAGGCTAGCGGCGTCAAATAACCCGCCCCCATAGCTCCATTGTAAACATATGGAAGATAATCATGACGGTAGACTCAACCGGCAAAATGGCCCTTGACGCCCCTGACACCACGGTTTCAGTGCGGGAGGTGTTTGGCATCGACAGCGATATGAAGGTGCCGGCATTTTCAACATCCAACGAATATGTGCCGGATCTTGACGAGACCTATGTGTTCGACCGTGAAACCACGCTGGCGATTTTGGCCGGATTTGCGTTCAACCGCCGGGTGATGGTGCAGGGCTATCACGGCACGGGTAAATCCACCCATATCGAACAGGTCGCCGCACGGCTCAACTGGGCCTGTATTCGCGTCAATCTGGACAGCCATATCAGCCGCATCGATCTGGTCGGCAAGGACGCCATCGTGCTGCGTGACGGAAAACAGATCACCGAATTTCGCGAAGGCATTCTGCCATGGACGCTGCAACGGCCCTGCGCACTGGTGTTTGATGAATATGACGCGGGCCGCCCCGATGTGATGTTCGTTATTCAGCGCGTTCTGGAAGTGGACGGCAAACTGACCCTGCTGGATCAAAGCCGGGTCATTCGCCCGCATCCCTATTTCCGGCTGTTCTCGACCACGAATACGATCGGTCTGGGCGATACGTCGGGCCTGTATCATGGCACACAGCAGATCAATCAGGGGCAGATGGACCGCTGGAATATTGTGACGACGCTGAATTATCTGCCGCATGATATGGAAACATCCATCGTGATGTCGAAATCGCCGTCCTATCAATCAGCCGAGGGCCGCAAGACATTGTCCGATATGGTGCGGGTGGCGGACATGACCCGCTCGGCATTCATGAACGGCGATCTGTCAACGGTGATGAGCCCGCGCACGGTGCTGACCTGGGCGGAGAATGCGCGCATCTTCAACGATGTCGGCTTTGCGTTCCGGCTGACCTTCCTGAACAAATGCGACGAGCTGGAACGCGCTAGCGTTGCCGAGTTCTATCAGCGCTGCTTCGGCGAGGAATTGCCCGAATCCGCAGCGCATATTGCGATGCAGTAATGAGTAAGGGTGCAAAGGAAAGTCCGGTTGAGCCATTCAAACGGGCATTGACCTTTGCTGCGCGCACCATCGCCGAAGATCCGGAATTACAGGTAACCTTTGGCGCGGAAGCGCCGGGCGTGCGTGGCGACACAATCCGCCTGCCGCAACCATCGCGTGAGATGCAGGCGGGCGAAGTGTCCCGTATTCGCGGACTGTCTGACGCCTATTCCCTGCGTCTGCGCCACCATGACGATACGACGCACCGCAATTTCTCGCCCATGGGTGAGATGGCGCGTGACATATATGAAGCATCCGAACAGGCGCGTGTGGAATCCATCGGCGCGCTGCAAATGCGCGGCATGGCGAAAAACCTGAATGCCGCGCTTGAACATCGCTATGCGGAAATGGGGTTCACCAATGTGCTTGACCGGTCCGAGGTTCCACTGGCCGACGCGGTGGCGCTGATCGTGCGTGAAAAGCTGACAGGGATTAAGCCGTCCGCTTCGGCTGCAAATATTGTTGAATTATGGCGTTCGTTTATTGAAGAAAAAGCGGGCGAGGATCTGGCGCAACTGGATGGGATGATCGGCGATCAGGCCCGCTTTGCACGGATGACCCGCAAGATCATTACCGATCTCGACCTGGGCGAGGAACTGGGCGAGGAAAGCCCGGAAAACGAGGACAGTGACGAAGAAGGCGAAGATTCCGACAACCAGAATCAGAATGATGATGAGGATGGTGATAGCGGCGATTCCTCCGAAGGCAGTTCCGACGATGTAGAGTTCGTCGAAGGCGAGGGCGAAGAGGGCGAAGGCCAGACCGTCATGATGGAGTCCGATGAGGAAATCGAAGGTCAGGAAAGCGAGGAAAGCCCCGATGGCAACCGGCCCTGGCGGCCCGAAATCAGCGGCGACCGGCGTTTCCCCGGCTATCGTGTGTACACGGAAATGTTTGATGAGATCATCGCCGCAGAGGAATTGTGCGACGCCGAAGAATTGACGCGCCTGCGCGCCTATCTGGATCAGCAGTTGCAGCAATATCAAAGTGTCGTCGGGCGGCTGGCCAACCGGTTGCAACGCAAACTGATGGCGCAGCAGGAACGCACCTGGGAGTTTGATCTGGAAGAAGGCATGCTGGACGCCGCACGGCTGACCCGTGTGATCATCGATCCCTATCATGCTTTATCGTTCAAGCAGGAACTGGATATGGAGTTCCGCGATACGGTGGTGACCTTGTTGCTGGACAATTCCGGTTCGATGCGCGGCCGTCCCATCATGGTGGCGGCGATGTGCGCGGATATTCTGGCGCGCACGCTTGAACGCTGTTCGGTGAAGGTGGAAATTCTCGGCTTTACCACCCGCGCCTGGAAAGGCGGGCAGGCGCGCGAAAAATGGCTGGCGGATGGCAAGACGCCAAGCCCGGGACGTTTGAACGATCTGCGTCACATTATTTACAAAAGCGCAGAAGCGCCGTGGCGCCGGGTGCGCAAAAATCTCGGCCTGATGATGCGCGAGGGATTGCTCAAGGAAAATATCGACGGCGAAGCGCTGACCTGGGCGCATGACCGGCTGATGGCGCGGCGCGAGCAGCGCAAAATCCTGATGGTGATTTCAGATGGCGCGCCGGTCGATGATTCCACCTTGTCGGTAAATCCTGGCAATTATCTGGAGCGGCATCTGCGCGAAGTCATCGGCTGGATCGAAAAACGCTCCAGCGTGGAACTGCTGGCGATCGGCATCGGCCATGACGTGACGCGCTATTACAAACGCGCCGTCACCATCGTGGATGTGGAACAGTTGGGCGGCGCCATGACCGAAAAACTGGCGGAACTGTTTGACGAGGAAGCCGCCAAAAAATTCGCCCGCAATGTGCAGGAACCCGTCAAACGGCGCGGGCGCGCGGGGCGCTAGGGCTTATCCCAGGGAGTTTTTTTCGCACCCCCCAGGTCACGGCTGCCATGTATGACAGCAGGCGCCAGAATGCGATCCGTTTCCGCCCGGTAGATTATGCGATAGCTCTGCATAATGACTTCGCGAATTGTTTTATTCCCGGCCTCCGGCACATAACGGCCACTATACGGAAAATCTTTCAGCCGATCAGAAGTGGCGAATATTCGGTCTGCAAATTCACGCGCGTAATAGGGAGAGTCCTTTGCTATATAGCGAACGATGCCATCCAGGTCGTCCAGCGCAAGATCAGACCAGTCAACCTGCATCGCCCAAGAATCGTTTATTATTTACCAAGATAGGGAGGACCGAAAAGTCGGAGCATTTTGCCGGCATCTGCGCTATATATCAGGTGAGGCTGCCCCGTTGGTCAGGAGACCACATACCCAGGGGCCTTAAACCACCCGAAGGGAGCTGTCCCTGTTCCGGATCGTGGTCTGGAATATATGGCGCCCACCTGTAGCAACAGGCGCCCGGGGGTTTGTACACTCCAACCGCGGTGGCGGCTTCACTGTTTTTTTGGGAGAGATGGCCGGTCAGGCGCCGCCGCCTGACCGGTTAAGTGAGATCACAGCGAATTAGCCTGTTTCATTATTTGACTGAAGCGCCCCGCTTAAGCGTCATTGCGAGGAGCAAAGCGGCGTGGCAATCCAGAGCCATAAACCCAGGCCTTTGCGTGAGACTCTGGATCGCCACGCTTCGCTCGCGATGACGAAGTATAGGTTTGTGATTCAGTCTAAACAGAAGCCGCATTAGGCCCTGGCGATTTCACTCAAAAGCTTTTCGATTTCGTCGCGTGTCTTCTGTGTGCTGCTTTTCAGAGCCTCGCCGGCGTCAGAAACGCCGGTCGCCGCCTTGCCTGTCTCCACGGCAGCCGTTGAGAGGGTATCCACGTCATTCTTCAGGGCTTCAGTGCCGCCTGCGGCCTGTTGGGCGCTGCGGCTGATCTCGCCTGTTGCGGCGCCTTGTTCTTCGACGGCGGCAGCGATGGCTGAGGTAATTTCACTGATCTGGTGAATGGTTTTGCCGATGCCCTGAATGGCCTTGACTGCGCCTGTGGTGCTGCTCTGGATTTCATTTATCTGGGCGGCGATTTCTTCGGTGGCCTTGGCGGTCTGGTTGGCCAGGTTTTTCACTTCCGAGGCAACAACGGCAAAGCCCTTGCCGGCCTCGCCTGCGCGCGCCGCTTCAATCGTGGCGTTCAGCGCCAGCAGGTTGGTCTGGCTTGCAATATCCTGAATGAGATTGACCACTTCACCGATCTTGTCAGAGCTTCGCGCCAGGCCCTGAACCGTAGTATTGGTGCGGTCGGCTTCGACGACGGCTTCCTGGGAAATGCGCGAAGATTCTGCCACCTGACGTGAAATTTCTACGATTGAACTGGACAGTTCTTCTGCGGCGCTGGCCACCGTCTGTACATTGGATGATGTTTGGGTGGCGCTGTTACGGGCATGTTCGACCTGGGTGCTGGATTTCTGTGACAGGCCGCTGACCTGTCCGGCTGCGGTCATGATGTCCAGCGTGGCGTCGGATACTTCCGAGAGGGAATCGTTCAATTTCTTCCGGAAGCCGGCAATGGCCTGCAGGTTGCGGCTGACGATGCGCCAGGTAACGATGACGCCGGCGTATTTTCCAGCGCCATCGCGCATTGCCGCAAGCTTCAGTCTTACGGCGTCATTGCCTAACCTGGTTTCTACTTCCAGGGGCAGATTCGATGGGTCTGACAGGAAAGAGGGGGTCAAAGCTGGCTTGGTCTGCAAGAAATCAATTTTCTGCCCAGGCATCTGCTCTGGATTAAAACTGGCCGGAAGGCCTGAACGCATCAACCGCATCGCCTCGATGCCATAGGGGTTTACATATTTGATCGTCGCATCGACGGGGCTCAAAACCATGACACTTACGGGAAGGGCGTTCATCAGTGCCGTAAATTGTTCGAGATTTTCCCGGTCTGCTGCGCTTGCAGCATCCGCTGCCCGTTGCGCGGATGATTTCTTATTGCCAAAGTTAAGCATTTCGCCCTCTGATTGAATTGTCCATTCCTCGGAACGTATCTGCACACGTGTTTTCATTGAAAAATCTTGTTTCACGGATGCAGTATTTTTCCCCTGTAATATTTGATACAAGATATGTCTTAGCGGCAGGTTAATCACCGTGAAATTTGACATAAAAGTGAGTGGAATCAGGAAATGGCAGGCCATTCCCAATTTAAGAACATCATGTTCCGCAAAGGGGCGCAGGACAAGAAGCGCGCCCGGATATTCTCGCGTCTGGGGCGCGAAATCACGGTTGCGGCCAAATCCGGGCTGCCGGATCCGGACGCTAATCCGCGCCTGCGCACGGCGATTGCCGCTGCGCGCGCCGAGAACATGCCCAAAGACAATATTGAACGCGCCATACAAAAATCCCAGGGGGCGGACGCCGCCAGCCTTGAAGAAATACGTTATGAGGGGTTTGGCCCTGGCGGCGTGTCGGTAATCGTCGAAGCAATGACGGATAATCGCAACCGCACGGCCGGAGAAGTCCGTTCTGCATTCCTGAAGAATGGCGGCAATCTGGGCGAGACCGGCAGCGTTTCCTATCAGTTTGACCGGGTTGGCAGTATTCAGTATCCGGCTTCCGTAGCCGATGCCGATACCATGCTGGAGGCGGTGATCGACGCCGGGGCGGATGATTGTGTCAGCGGTCCGGACGGACATCAGATAACCTGCGAACCTGGGGCCCTGCATGAGGTGGCGGCTGTTCTGGAAGGACGATTCGGCGTTGCCCAGTCTACCGCTCTGATCTGGAAACCAAATATCACGGTGCCCGTGGGGGCCGACGATGCGCCGGGCCTGCTGAAAATGCTGGGGGCCATTGATGAAAGCGATGATGTGCAGAATATCTATGCCAATTATGAAATCGATGATGCAGTAATGGAGCAACTTGCGGTTTGAACAAACCTGGGGAGCACGATTGCATGCGCCGGTTAATCGGACTTGATCCGGGATTGCGGGCAACCGGCTGGGGCGTCATTGATGTTGCCGGTAACCGGTTAAGCCACGTCGCCAATGGGGTGGTGCAGGCGGACACGGAAGGCGAAATGGCGTCACGGCTGCGGCAATTGTTCGAGGGGCTGATGCGGGTGCTGGAAGACTGGAAACCCTCTGCCGCTGCTGTTGAAAGCGTTTTCGTGAATAAGGATCAGGGGTCCAGTCTGAAACTGGGACAGGCGCGCGGGATAGTTCTACTGGCCCCTGCATTGCGGGGCATTCCCGTTGCGGAATACGCCCCAAACCAGGTTAAAAAGGCGCTGGTTGGTGTTGGGCATGCAGATAAAACCCAGATGCGCGCCATGGTGGGCCGTTTGATGCCCGGATGCGCCATCGCAGGCGCCGACGCCGCCGATGCTTTGGGCGTGGCGATTTGTCATGCGCATTCGGCCCCATCGCAGCAAATTATGGCAGCCGTTCGCAAAGCCGGGGGGCTGGGATGATCGCGCGATTGAAAGGCGTGCTTGAGGCGATCCGCTCCGAAAGCTTAATTCTGGATGTAAATGGTGTTGGCTATCTTGTTTATTGTGCTAGCAACTTTCTGGCAAGGCTTCCACCCCTGGGCAGTCCGCTGAGCCTGCATATAGAGACACAGGTGCGTGAGGACGCCATTACGCTGTTTGGTTTTGAGCAGGAAGTGGAACGCGAATGGTTTCGCCTGCTGACAACGGTGCAGGGGGTGGGGGCCAAACTGGCGCTGGCAATTCTGGGGTCGCTGGGCGTTGAGGGGGTGGCCCGTGCTGCGGCGCTGCAGGACAAGAACGCCTTTGCCCGGACCTCTGGCGTGGGGCCGAAACTGGCCGGCCGTATCGCCAATGATCTGAAGGACAAGGCCCCGGCGCCGGGTGCGGGTGTGCTGCGTCAGGCGGCTACCCCTGTAGATGCGGCAGCGCGGGACTCACTTCAGCAGGTGCTTGATGATGCGCTATCGGCGCTGGTCAATCTGGGCTACAAGGAGTCGGACGCCGCTGCTGCATTGGGGCGGGCACGGCACGGTCCCGGCGCGGCTGTTTCCCCGGAGGCGTCCGTGGCTGAATTGATTCGTGGTGGACTGCGGGAGCTTTCGGCGTGAGCGTATCAGTCTGCGATGGTGGTGAAGAAGACCGGTTGGTGGCCCCAAATGCCCAGGGCGATGACGCGGCAGGCGCAAACCTGCGGCCGCGCACATTAGGCGAATTTATTGGCCAGCGGCAGGCGCGGGAAAATCTGCAGGTGTTTATCGAAGCCGCCCGGGGGCGAAGCGAGGCGCTGGACCACGTTCTGCTGTTTGGCCCGCCGGGGCTTGGTAAAACGACACTGGCCCAGATTCTGGCGCGCGAACTGGGGGTAAATTTCAAAACCACATCCGGGCCGGTGATTGCCAAGGCTGGTGATCTGGCGGCGCTTCTGACCAATCTGCAGGCGCGCGATATTCTGTTTATTGATGAAATTCACCGGCTTAATCCGGCGGTGGAGGAAATTCTCTATCCGGCGATGGAGGATTTTCAGCTTGATCTGATTATTGGCGAGGGGCCATCGGCGCGTAGCCTGCGCATTGATCTGCCACCATTCACACTGATCGGCGCGACCACCCGTTCGGGCCTGCTGACGACGCCGCTGCGCGACCGGTTCGGCATTCCGGTCCGGCTGAACTTTTATGAGATTGAAGAACTGGTCGAAATCGTTTCGCGCGGCGCGCGGCTGCTGGGCATGGCCTTGACGCCGGAGGGCGCCCTGGAAATCGCGCGGCGCAGCCGGGGTACGCCGCGCGTGGCGGGAAGGTTGCTGCGCCGGGTTCGGGATTTTGCTTCTGTTGCGGGTGACATTGCCATTGGCGCGGTGGAAGCCGATGCGGCGCTGACCCGTCTGGAGGTTGACAAGCGTGGGCTGGACGCCATGGACAGGCGCTATCTGAACCTGATTGCCACAAGTTTTGATGGCGGGCCTGTGGGGGTTGAAACGCTGGCGGCGGCATTGAGCGAGCCGCGTGATGCGCTAGAAGATATTGTGGAGCCTTATCTTATCCAGCAGGGGCTGTTACAGCGCACCCCGCGCGGGCGGGTGATGAGCGAAGCCGCTTTCCGGCATATCGGCCTGACGCCAAGGCGATCTGGCCCGCAACTGGACCTGCTTGCACTGGACGAAGATGGCCAGGATTCATAATCAGGCTTTATGTGGGTTCACGAATCGCCTCATTTGCGCCACGTTCTCGATATAGATCACCTGCCGCAAGGAGTATGGGGTCGGAGATGGCCGGGTCCATTAACAAAGCGTTATTTATGTGACTCCAATATCGCTGCGCTTGTCCCGCCATGAAAACGCTTTGAAAAAATGTGATCTCAGGTCAATCAGAATGAAATTTGCACTGGATTTTAACGGATAGAGAAGCTTTATCCGTATCGGATCGCTGGAAGCGATTCCGTTTGATATCGGGCAGTGCTTGCAAGGAAGGGTAAATGGAGCAAGAAATTATATCGCAGGCCGCCGGTGTCTCGGTCGTCGATTTTTCCATGTGGGGCCTGTTTATGCGGGCCGACATTGTGGTCAAGGGGGTTATGATTGCCCTGTTGCTGGCGTCATTTTGGTCCTGGGCGATTATCTTTGATAAATTCTTGCGCTTTCGCCGGGTTATTGCGCTGGCGGACCGGTTTGAAGAAGTGTTCTGGTCCGGCAATTCGCTGGAGGAATTATACGAGCGGGTCGCGCCACGCGCCAGCCATCCCATGGCGCTGCTGTTTGTCGCCGCGATGCGCGAATGGATGCGCGCCAATGGGCGATCCACCAGAGATGTCGGCCTAAGCGGCGGTCTGCGCGAACGCATTGATAAAATCATGTCTGTGACTTTGTCGCGGGAAATGGCGGGGCTGGAGCGCTATCTGGATTTTCTGGCGACCGTGGGATCCACAGCCCCGTTTATCGGCCTGTTCGGCACCGTATGGGGCATCATGAACAGCTTTCAGGCCATTGCCCAAAGCCACAATACATCGCTTGCGGTGGTGGCGCCGGGTATTGCCGAAGCTCTGTTCGCCACTGCGCTGGGGCTGTTTGCGGCCATTCCTGCGGTGATTGCCTATAACCGTTTTAACAATCAGGTCGGGCGGTATGGCGACAGGCTGGAAGGATTTTCCGAGGAATTTTCTGCTGTGCTGTCGCGGCGTATAGAAGAGGAAATGGATTAATGGGCATGGGCACCCCGTCGTCACGCAGGCGCAAAGGGGCGCGCCAGTCGCCAATGAGCGAGATCAACGTCACGCCGATGGTTGACGTGATGCTGGTGCTGCTGATCATCTTCATGGTGGCGGCCCCGATGTTGACTGCGGGTGTGCCGGTAAATCTGCCGCAGAGCAAGGCGGCCCCCCTGAATGAAAAGATTGAACCGCTGGCGATTACGATCAAGGCGGACGGGCAGGTCTTTATTCAGGATACGGCTGTGGCTGTTGAAGAACTGGCCGCACGCCTACAGGCAATTACAGAAAACAAACCCGACACCCGCATTTATGTGCGTGGCGATCACAGCCTCGATTATGGGCGGGTGATGGAGGTGATGGGATTGATTACATCTGCTGGTTTTACCAAGGTCGCCCTGATTACCGAGACGCCAGGCGCAGCTAAACCGGACAAGAAATGATTGGCGATGGGCAAGGGATCGCTTCTTTCGGCGGGATTACACCTTATCGTTATTTTGATAGCGATTTTTGGCTTGCCAATGTTCAGCAACGATTGGGAGCCGCCCGTGGAGTCGATTCCAGTCGAATTGGCTACCATTGCGGAAATGACCAATATTCCAATGCGGCCGGAACCAAAAAAACCGGTGGAAAAGGACAAGCCCAAACCGGAACCCAGGCCCGAACCGCCCAAGCCAACTCCTGCGCCGCCACCCCCGCCGCCACCCGCACCGGAACCAGAGCCGTTGCCGGAAGACGCTGTGCCATTGCCCAAGGACAAGGTCGAGGAAAAACCCGAGCCGAAGCCGGAAGCCGCGCCCGAGCGTGTGGTCAAGCTGGATGGGCCGCGCCCCAAGGTGAAGCCAAAGCGTCCGGTCGAAGAGAAACCGGAGGACAAGCTCGATCTCAACAAGATCGCGGCCTTGCTCGACAAGGAACGGGACGATCCGGCGCAAAAAACCGAAGAGACCGGGGAAAAGCCGGAAGACACCCCACAGGATCTGCCGCCAACCCAGGCGACCCGGCCCACCACGTCTGCACAAATGACCTTGAGCGAAATCGATTCCATTCGCGCGCAGATCGAGCAGTGCTGGATAGTGCCAGCAGGGGCTCAATATGCGGAGAATCTGGTTGTGCGTGTGCGCATATTTCTGCGCCCCGATGGCGGGCTGGCCCAGCCGCCGCAGGTCGTGGATTCGTCCCGTATGGGCATGGCGGGCCAGGAAGCCTACCGGACGGCTGCGGAATCCGCGGTGCGGGCCATTTTGAAATGTGAACCCTTCAAGAATTTGCCGGTGGAGAAATATGACCGCTGGCAAGATATCGAACTCAATTTCGACCCACGAAGCATGCTAGGCGGATGACCGAAATGACAATGAAATTTAGACAATCTGTAATGCGGTTTGCAGTTGGCGCAATAGCGCTTTTGTCGGCGATAGGCTGGCAGGGGGCGCAGGCGCAATTGCGGATCGATATAACCCAGGGGAATGTCGATCCGATGCCGATCGCCATTCCAAACTTCAATGGGGCTGGCCCCAGGGAAACCACGGTTGGTAGCGAGATGGTCGGGGTTATCAGCAATAACCTGTCCCGTTCCGGCCTGTTCCGGCCGCTGGATCCCAAAAGTTTTATCCAGAAGGCTGACGCCGTCGGGGCGTTGCCCCGATTCGGCGACTGGCGATTGATCAATGCGCAGGCTCTGGTGACCGGCGCAGTAACGACGGAACCCGATGGAAGGCTGCGGGTTGAATTTCGTCTCTGGGATGTGTTCGGAGAGCAACAGATGGAGGGGCGGGTCTTCTTTACCCGCTCGGATAATTGGAGACGGGTGGCGCACCTGATCTCAGACAAAATTTACGAACGGCTGACGGGCGAAACGGGGTATTTCGACACACGCATCGTTTTTGTTTCAGAGAGTGGCACAAAAGCCGCACGTGTAAAACGGCTGGCGATTATGGATCAGGATGCCGCCAATCAGCGTTTCCTGACCAGTGGAAGGCATCTGGTTTTGACCCCGCGCTTTAGTCCGGCGACACATCAGATCACCTATCTCTCCTACTTCAACGACAAGCCAAGGGTCTATATTTACGACATCAATACGGGTCAGCAGGAGGTTCTGGGTGACTTTCCAGGCATGACATTCGCCCCGCGATTTTCGCCATCAGGTGACTCGGTGATAATGAGCATGGCCAAAAATGGTAACTCGGATATTTACGTTATGAACCTGCGAAGCCGGGCGGTAGTGCGGCTGACGGATAGCCCTTCCATTGACACGTCACCGTCATTTTCTCCGGATTCTCAATATGTTACGTTTAATTCTGACCGTGGAGGGACGCAGCAAATCTATGTCATGCGGGCCAGTGGAGCGGATGCAAAACGCATCAGTTTCGGGGATGGCAGATATGCAACACCTGTCTGGTCACCGCGCGGAGACCTGATCGCGTTTACTAAAATTTATAAGGGGCGCTTCTATATAGGTGTCATGCGCCCTGATGGCAGTGGTGAACGGCTATTGACCGAGAGCTTCCTCGATGAGGGACCAACCTGGTCGCCCAATGGCCGCGTGCTGATGTTCTTCCGGGAGCGGCCGTCCGATTCGCGAGGGTTGGGTGGTGGAAGCCGGCTGCACTCGATCGATCTTACAGGCTACAATGAAAGGGAGATTCCAACGTTAGGCGACGCTTCTGATCCGGCATGGTCTCCCTTGATTCCTTTGCCAGAAGGTGGTTAGAGTTGCGCCAGATTCGGAGGGTTGATCGACCGAGTCGTCACTCATCTGAAGTCGTAAAACAATTCAGTGCACACCGTATAACTGGTTTAGCGTGTGTTGCCCTGAGGAGAGGTGCGATTTCTTCACTCTTATCGAGCATTATCACTCGAAAACTATCACGGGGAGTATCTTTTGATGCGCAAAGTTTCTGTGGGACTTAAGCTGGCTAGCATGGCGGCTGCGGTCTTTTTACTTGCCGCTTGTGAATCGACACCGGAAGGTGGCGGTGCAGGCGCAGGCGGTGGTGCTGGCGGCGCCGGCGGCGCCGGCAGCGCGGCTATCGTTCCTGGTTCGCAGGCCGATCTGGAAGCAACAACTTCCAATCGCGTTTTCTATGGGTTTGATCGCCACGATCTGACCGAAGAAGGGCGCGCAACATTGCAGGCGCAAGCTGCCTGGCTGACGAAAAATCCGGCTGTCACGGTAACAGTTGCTGGCAATTGCGATGAACGCGGCACCCGCGAATACAACCTGGCGCTTGGCGAACGCCGCGCCAATTCGGCCAAGGATTATCTCGTCAGCCAGGGCGTGGATTCGGCCCGCGTGACCACGATCAGCTATGGCAAGGAACGCCCGATTGCATTGGGCTCTGACGAAGCCAGCTGGTCACAGAACCGGAATGCGACGACGACTGTCAACTAAGACAGTCTCCTAGAAGATTGCCCAGAATGCGCACCCCAAATAAGGGGTGCGCATTCTGGGTGGCTTCCACCCTATCTGCCTTTTTTGACGAAATTCGTGGTTCGGGTTTTGTTGGCTGGTCTTCGCCAAACAGTCTCACAAGACACGTTCAGACGTATATGACCAGGACGCTGAAGGCAGGCGGTTTTTTGGTGGGGTATAGCCTTCATGCAGCCCCATTTACGGGGTATGTAGTGATATGATTTCTAATTTCACTTTTGCGCACGCGCAGCCTTATGCAAGGCGATCCTGCAACAGGGGGGCATTGCTGTTAACGGGGCTGTTAACGGGCTTTGTGTTCTGTCTGCTCACACTGTTTTCCGGTCCGCTTGCAGCACAAGACATGCGCACCATGCAGAACGAGGTAAACCGTCTGCGCCAGGATGTTGCGGATTTACAGCGTCAGATCGCGGCAGGTGGGCGTAGCAGTGGCCCCTCTACCAGCAGCAGCCGCGTTGCCCCAATGGGTGGCGAGACGGCGGCGGCACAGGTAAAGATCCAGGTAGATCAAATGGACACGGAACTGCGCGGCATGGTCGGGCAGATCGAACAGCTTACCTTTCAGGTCAATCAGGTAAATTCGCGGCTTGAGAAACTGATCCAGGATATAGACTTCCGTTTGACGGCGCTTGAGCGTGGCGGTAGTGGCGGTACGGCCCCCTTGGGAGGCGCGGCGCCACCCCTGACCAGGCCGCAAGGTAGCTTGCAGCCAGGCCTCCCCACGACGGGGGCGGCGCCGGATGTTGATGCGGGTCTTAGCGAGCTGCCGCCGCCTGCCGCCATATCTTCTACGTTGCAGGGATCGCGCACCCCACCGCCACCGCCGGGACTTGCCGCCGCATCCCCCAAGGGTTCGCCAGACGAGCAATATGCTGCTGCGTTCGGGCTGCTGCGTTCCGGTGATTATGCGGCGGCCGCGTCCGGGATGGAGCAGTTTGTAAAGAGCAACCCGAACCACGAGTTGGCTGGCAATGCGGTTTACTGGCTTGGCGAGACCTATTATGTCCGCAAGGATTATGCGAAGGCTGCCACCTATTTCCTGGACGGGTTTCAGAAATATCCGCAAAGCCGCAAAGGGCCGGATAATTTATTGAAACTGGGCATGACCCTGGCGGCGCTGGAACATAAGGCGGAAGCCTGCCAGGCATTAAATCAGGTTAAGAAGAAATACCCTAAAGCTCCTGAAAAAATTGTGCAACGCGCCGGTGATGAGATCAAACGCCTGAGTTGTTCGTGAGTTTATTATTCACGCCATTAAGGGCTTTTCAGGCCTGAAAATGCAGATACCGGTATAATGGCTGACATCCTGAATGCAGCGCCTGTGAACGAACTGGAATTTGCCGGTGCGCTTCAGGCGCTCTCTCCACAAACACCCATTGCTGTGGCAGTTTCGGGCGGCGCCGACAGTATGGCGCTGTTGCATCTGACATGCCGTTGGCTGGAAGCCAACTCTCAGCGGGACAGCCTGTTGGCGCTGACGGTTGATCATGGTTTGCGTGATGCGTCGGCGGGGGAAGCGCGCCAGGTTGCTGGCTGGTGTCAGGCACTGGGCGTTTCGCATCAGATTTTACATTGGCGCGGTAACAAGCCCCATAGCGATATTCAGGCTGCGGCGCGTCAGGCGCGCTATGCCCTGCTGACGCAAGCGTGCAGGCAGAAGGGAATCAACAGCCTGCTGCTGGGACATCAGTTCGAGGATCAGGCGGAAACATTCCTGATGCGCCTGGGGCGGGGAAGTGGGGTTGACGGATTGGCGGCCATGGCGTCTGCGCGGGAATGGAATGGCGTACGGCTATTACGGCCGCTGCTTGGCATTTCCAGGCAGCGTCTGCGCACGACATTAGAGGCCTTTGGCCAGCCATGGATTGAAGACCCCAGCAATAATGATCAGCGTTTTGCCCGTGTACGGGCGCGTGATGTGCTTGAGGATCTGGCCAAAGCAGGAATCAGTCCGTCGCGGATGGTTGCGACAGCCGGACGCATGCAGCGGGTGCGCGCAGCGCTTGAACATGCAACAGCGCAGCTTATGCACGAGGGCGTGCAATGGGAACAGGCGGGGTTTGCCGTTTTACGTCCAACCGCGCTTTTTGCCGCGCCGGAAGAGATTGGTTTGCGCATGCTGGCGCGGGTGCTGATGGCGGTGGGCGGGCAGGAATATCCGCCGCGTCTGGTGCGCCTGGAAAGGCTTTACGGCTGGCTGCGCCAAAGCCCGAAGACCGGTGGACGAACCCTGTCGGGCTGCCGTATTTTACTGAAGGGCGATAGCATACTGATTGCCAGGGAAATGGCGGCGATCGGGCCTGAAATCGCATTGATGCAGGGCGAATTTACCGTCTGGGACAACAGGTTTCAGGTTCGTCTTGCCGGGACCGGGAAATTCAGTGATTTATCGTCCTGCACGGTGCGTGAGGTGGGCAGCGAGGGTCTGATGCAATTGCGGGACATGTTGCCAAAAAAACTGCCACCCAAAATTATCTGTCAGGCAACGCCAGGATTCTGGCAGGGGCGGCATTTGCTGGCTGCACCATATCTGGAATTTATCGATCCGGCATATAAAGCGGGGGAAGTGGCCTTTCATGCCCGGTTCGCACCGGGAAACACGCTGTTGCCGGATAACATTACCTGCGAATGAAATGTACATTAATCTGATTTAATTCTGACTTGGCGCTTGCCTTGAGCGCGATACACATTATCTCTTAAACAACTTGCCCAATATTCTAATCGTGCCAGACCTGATTTTGGTTTAGACTGCCCCGGTGGGGGTTTGGCACTGCATGGCGCGCCTCAATTAAGGAAGTTAACGCATTGAAACCGTACCGTAACATCGTTCCCTGGCTGGTCATCGCAGTTTTGCTGGTGTTCCTGTTCTATATGTTCCAGGGGCCTGCCGAACGCCAAACGGCGAATAATATTTCCTATTCGCAATTCCTGTCCGAAACCGAAGCGGGCACGGTGCGTGATGTAACGATCAGCGGCGAGTCTATCCTGGGCCATTTCGGGGATGGCCGCAGCTTTACGACTTATGCGCCTTATGATCCGGATATGGTGCAGCGCCTGGACGCGCGCGGCGTGAATATCACCGCGACCCCATCGGCAAGTGGGGAAAGTTCTTTTTTTAATATTCTGATTTCCTGGTTTCCCATGCTGCTGTTGCTGGCGGTGTATATTTTCTTCATGCGTCAGATGCAGGGCGGCGGGGGCCGGGGCGCCATGGGTTTTGGCAAGTCACGCGCCAAGCTTCTGACCCAGGACACCAACCGGGTGACATTCGAGGATGTTGCAGGCGTTGATGAAGCCAAGGAAGAATTGCAGGAGGTCGTCGACTTTCTGCGTGACCCGCAGAAATATCAGCGTTTGGGGGGACATATCCCCAAGGGCGTGTTGCTGGTTGGACCTCCCGGTACGGGCAAGACGCTGATCGCGCGTGCGGTGGCGGGCGAGGCCAATGTGCCATTCTTCACCATTTCCGGTTCGGATTTTGTGGAAATGTTTGTTGGCGTGGGCGCATCGCGGGTGCGTGACATGTTCGAGCAGGCAAAAAAGAATGCGCCCTGCATCATCTTCATGGACGAAATTGATGCGGTCGGACGGCATCGTGGCGCGGGCCTTGGCGGCGGCAATGACGAACGCGAGCAGACGTTGAATCAGTTGCTGGTGGAGATGGACGGTTTTGAATCCAACGAAGGCGTCATTCTGATTGCGGCGACGAACCGGCCGGACGTGCTTGACCCCGCATTGTTGCGCGCGGGGCGTTTTGACCGTCAGGTGGTTGTTCCGAACCCGGATATTTTGGGCCGCGAAAAAATTCTGAAGGTGCATATGCGCAAGGTGCCGCTGGCGCCGGATGTCGAGGCAAAAATTCTGGCGCGCGGCACGCCCGGTTTCTCGGGCGCCGATCTGGCCAATCTGGTTAATGAAGCGGCCCTGCTGGCGGCGCGGGTTGGCAAGCGGCTGGTCGGCATGGCGGAGTTTGAATCGGCCAAGGACAAAGTGATGATGGGCGCCGAGCGCCGTTCGATGGTGATGTCTGAAGATGAACGCCGTCTGACAGCCTTTCATGAGGGCGGTCATGCGGTGGTGTCGCTGAATATTCCATCCAGCGATCCGGTGCATAAGGCCACCATCATTCCGCGTGGCCGGGCATTGGGCATGGTGATGCGCCTGCCGGAACGCGATCAGCTTTCAGTGTCGCGCGAAAAAATGCTGGGCGATATTGCCGTGTTCATGGGCGGGCGTCTGGCGGAAGAACTGGTGTTTGGTTATGACAAGGTGACGTCTGGCGCCTCGTCTGACATTGATATGGCGACCAAGATGGCGCGCGCCATGGTCACGCGATATGGCCTGAGCGATGCACTTGGACCGCTGGCCTATGGCGAAAATGAGGAAGAGGTATTTCTTGGTCACTCGGTGACGCGCCAGAAGAACATTTCTGAAGATACGGCGCGGGCCATCGATCAGGAAATTCGGCAGATTGTCGAGAAATGCTATGCCCGCGCCAAGCTGATTTTAGAGAGTAATATCCAGGGCCTGCATCTGGTGGCCAATGCGCTGCTGGAATATGAGACGCTGACCGGTGAAGAGATCAAGGCAATTCTGCGTGGTGAAACGCTGCGCCGGGATGATAAGGATCGCCCATATCCACAAGGTCCGGTGACAGCCGTACCGTCCAGCGGACGCCCGCGCAGCACAGGTGCTGCGGATGGCCCGATGGCGCCGCAACCGCAGGGATCGTAAGGCGAACGTGCCGCCGCAAATTCTCGGCATCGTCAATATCACCGAGGATTCGTTTTCAGACGGCGGCCGTTTTCTTTCACCCCAACAGGCCATCGCCCAGGCGCTGGCGCTGGTTGAGGCGGGTGCGGATATTATCGATCTGGGACCGGCCAGCAGTCACCCGGATGCCAAATCAGTTGCGGCAGACGAAGAAATTCGCCGGCTTGCCCCGGTAATGGATGCGCTGGCCGCGCGCGGGGTCGCGGTTTGCGTTGACAGTTTTTTGCCGGAAACCCAACGGTACGCCATGGCGCGGGGGGTGGCGTATCTCAATGATATTCAGGGATTTCCGGATGCGGAAATCTATCCCGATCTGGCCAGGGGGATGTGCCGCCTGATCGTCATGCATGCGATACAGGGACGAGGCATTGCGACACGCGCAGAGAGTGATCCCCGGACAGTGCCCGAGCGGGTTGAGCGTTTTTTCCATCAGCGGATCACTGAACTTGAACAGGCGGGCATAAAGCGGGAGCGCCTTATTCTGGACCCCGGCATGGGATATTTTCTGGGTAATCAGCCGGAGGCGTCACTGAACATGTTGCGCGGGCTTGGCGTGTTAAAGGCGCGGTTCGGCCTGCCGGTTCTGGTGTCGGTTTCGCGCAAATCGTTTCTGCGCACCTTAACAGGACGGGGGGTGGAGCAGGCGGGGGCGGCGACACTGGCGGCGGAGCTTTTTGCAGCGGCGCAAGGCGTGGACTATATTCGCACCCATGATGCGGGCGCTTTGCGCGATGGTTTGAAAATATGGTCGGCGCTACAGGAATAGAATAGTTAAAGTGATGTTAGGAGATTCCGGTTATGCTTTGCCAGATCATGAATTGTGAGGTCATATGAGCAGAAAATATTTTGGCACCGATGGCATTCGCGGCACCGCCAACCGCCCGCCCATGACGGCGGATATTGCGCTGCGCGTTGGTATTGCGGCGGGCAGTATTTTTACGCGCGGTGTGCACCGGCATAAAGTTATCATTGGCAAGGATACGCGGCTGTCCGGCTATATGGTGGAGCCTGCACTGACGGCGGGATTTATTTCGGCCGGCATGGATGTGGTGCTGCTGGGCCCGGTGCCGACGCCCGCAGTGGCGATGCTGACCCGTTCCATGCGCGCGGATATTGGCGTGATGATTTCCGCCAGCCATAATGCCTATCAGGATAATGGCATCAAGATTTTTGGTCCGGATGGATACAAGCTGAGCGATGAGACCGAGCTTGAAATTGAAAAACTGATGGAAAATGGCATTAACGAACATCTGGCGGAGCCGGCAAAGCTTGGCCGTGCGCTGCGGCTTGAAGATGCAGGTGCGCGCTATATTGAATTCGCCAAAAGCACCATTCCCCGCACCATGCATTTTGACGGCATGCGCGTTGTTATCGATTGCGCCAATGGCGCCGCCTATAAAGTCGCGCCTACCGTGTTATGGGAACTGGGCGCGGATGTGATTACGGTTGGCGTTGAACCGGATGGCTTTAACATCAACCGTGAATGTGGCTCAACTGATCTTACCAGGCTTTCCAAAAAGGTTCTTGAGGTTCGCGCGGATATTGGCATCGCGCTGGATGGCGATGCGGACCGTGTGCTGATCTGTGACGAAAAGGGGCAGGTAGTTGACGGCGATCAGATTATGGCGCTGATCGGTGATTACTGGCATCGCACGGGACGCCTCAGCGCGAAAGGCGTGGTGGGCACGATCATGGCCAATCTGGGGTTGGAGCGGTTTTTCCATGATCGCGGGCTGGAACTGTTGCGCACACAGGTGGGCGACCGGTATGTGGTCGAAAAAATGCGTAACGACGGATACAATCTTGGCGGCGAGCAGTCCGGCCATATTATCATGAGTGATTATTCAACGACGGGGGACGGGCTGATCAGCGCGTTGCAGGTGCTGTCGGTGTTGCGCGAAATGAATAAACCGGTCAGTGAGGCGTTGCGATTGTTCGAGCCAGCGCCGCAATTATTGACAAATGTGCGCTATAAAAGCGGTGAGCCGCTGGCGCATAAGGATGTCAAACAGGCGATCTCCGATGGCGAAGCGCAGCTTGGTAAAAAGGGCCGGGTGGTGATCCGCAAATCCGGCACCGAGCCGCTGATCCGCGTCATGGCCGAGGGTGAGGACGAAGCGCTTGTCCATGCGGTCGTGGGGCAGATTGTTGTCGCCCTCGAAGCCGTGATCTGAAAATGTTATACCAGCCTTCAGGAAATTTAACCTGTTGTCATTGCGAGCGAAGAGCGGCAATCCAGAGCCGCAAACGAAGGCCTTCGCATGTGACTCTGGATTGCCGCGTCGCTACGCTCCTCGCAATGACGGCGGAGGAAAATAGGTTCATTATATTATGACCGCCTGTAAAGGCCGTGTACTGGGCATTGCCGGATCGGATAGCGGCGGTGGGGCTGGCGTTCAGGCGGATATCAAGACAATAACAGCATTGGGCGGTTATGCCGCCACAGTGATTACGGCCATCACCGCGCAGAACACCCTTGGGGTGCGGGCCATTCATCCTGTTCCGGTTGAAATAATCCGTTCACAGATGGATGCGGTGCTGGAAGATATTGGTGCGGATTGCATCAAGACCGGCATGCTGGCCAGTGCGCAAATCATCGAGGCGGTGTATGAGCGGCTTGGGGCGCTGGGGCCGCATATTCCGCGCGTGATTGATCCGGTAATGGTGGCGACCAGCGGCGCGCGGCTGATTGATGAAGGCGCGGTGACGGCGCTGAAAGCGCGGCTGATACCGGGCGCTGCGCTGCTGACGCCGAATATTCCCGAGGCCGAAGTGCTAAGCGGTATGAAAATCACTGATATTGAGGCAATGAAACTTGCGGGCCGGGCGCTGCTGGCGATGGGCGCCAGGGCAGTACTGGTGAAGGGCGGTCATATGACGGGCGCGCAGGTGCAGGATGTTCTGCTGAGCCAGCAGGGCGTTGAGATTTTCAGTAGTCCGCGTATCGATACACTACACACGCACGGCACAGGCTGTACTTTGGCGTCTGCGATTGCCACAGGATTGGCGCAGGGCATGGGGCTGACGGATGCGGTGCGCCGTGCGCGCGCCTATGTGCAGGCGGCGATACGCACCGCGCCGGGATTTGGCGCGGGGCAGGGGCCGCTTAATCATGGACACACGGTTCGGGATTAATCCGCCCTGCGCATCATCTGGCTGATGGCGACGCCGGACAATATCAGCGCAAGTGCGGCGTAGGCGTTCCATTCCGGGCGTTCGTGCAGGAACAGCGCGCCGATAATAACGGCCCAAACCGGGATCATGTAATTGATCAGGGCGTAGAAGGTTGGCCCGGCGCTGGCGACCAGGCGAAAGAACACCAGCGTCGGCAGCGCGGTGCCAAATACACCCAGAACAATCACTACGAAAACTGACTCAAGGGTTAGATCGAGACTGGCGGGCGGATGTTGCGACAGCGCCAGAGGCAGCATGATGATTGCGGCGATCAGAATGGTGGCGGTTGTGGTGAGCATCGTGTTGCTGACGCGATTGAATGGCGTGATCACCACATTGATGGCATAGCAGGCGGCCCCGCCCAGTATGGCGAGTTGCGCGATAAAGCTTGCGCCGCCCAGATTGCGCAAGGCCTCTGGCCCGACCAGCAGTACAATGCCGCCAAAGCCGATTACGAATCCAGTAAGTTTATAGAGCGTGATGCGCTCGGTGTGATGCGCCAGATGCGCCAACAGTAGTGTCAGTAACGGGATCACCGCCATGAGGATGCCCGCAAGCGCGCTGTCCACACTGAGTTGCCCCCAGCTAATTAAAAAGAACGGGATGCAATTTCCGATCACAGCAAGGAGGATAAAAAATCCCCATCGCCGCCAGGGCAGCCATAGGGAATGCCCCTGCCAGCCATTGACCGCCAGCAGGACCAGTGCGGCCACAACGAGACGGCCCGCCACCATGATCAGGGGCGGCATCGACTGAAGGGCGATCTTGTTGAGGGCGAACGCCGATCCCCAGGTCACCACCAGGGTGAACAGCATCATCCAGTCGCTCAGGGGACGTTTTATTGGCATGGGCCGGGACCGTGGGGGTTATTCATATAAATTATTATCATTGCGCCATGACTATCGCGATAAAGCCGGCTCGCACAAGGCGCAAGGTTGCGCTATTATGGCGCCAGACCAAGAAACCTCATTTCAGGGAGACACCCATGCCCAGCACCAGCATCACAGATCCTATCGTTATTGTCGGCATGGCCCGCACCCCGATGGGGGGATTTCAGGGCGATCTGTCGGACGCCACCGCGCCGGAACTGGGCAGCACGGCAATACGCGCGGCGCTGGAACGCGCAGGCGTTACGGGTGCGGATGTCAATGAAGTGCTGATGGGGTGCGTATTGCCGCATGGGCTGAAGCAGGCCCCGGCCAGGCAGGCGTCGCGCGGCGCGGGCATTCCGGATTCGGCCCCGTGCACCACGGTCAATAAAATGTGTGGGTCGGGCATGAAGACCGTCATGCAGGCCTATGACGGGCTGCTGTCCGGCGGGCTGGGCGAAAATGGCATTGCGGTTGCGGGCGGCATGGAGAGCATGACCAATGTGCCCTATCTTCTGCCGAAGGTGCGTGCAGGGATGCGCATGGGGCATGGCGAAGTGAAAGATTCGATGTTTTATGACGGGCTGGAAAATGCCGATGACGGGCGGCTGATGGGATCGTTCGCCGAAGACACCGCGCGCGAATTGCAGTTCACCCGCGAAGTGCAGGATGCCTATGCGATTGAAAGCCTGAAGCGCGCCAATGCGGCGATTAAGGATGGAAGTTTCAGGAGCGAGATCGTTCCGGTCACCGTCAAGGGCCGTGGCGGCGCGCGGGTGATTGATACAGACGAACAGCCGGGCAAGGCGGATGTAGCAAAAATTCCTGGTCTGAAACCTGCCTTTGCGGCCAATGGTACGGTGACGGCGGCGAATTCCAGTTCGATTTCCGACGGGGCTTCGGCGCTTGTGCTGATGCGCCAATCCACGGCAGAAGCGCGCGGGCTGAAACCGCTGGCGCGGATTGTGGGGCATGCCAGCCACGCCCGTGCGCCGGAATGGTTCACCACCGCGCCCATCGGCGCGATTGAGGAACTGATGAAACGTACCGGCTGGAAGATTGACGATGTTGATCTGTTCGAGATTAACGAAGCCTTTGCCGTGGTGCCGCTGGCCGCGATGCGCGCACTGGATATTCCACATGCGAAAGTCAATGTGCATGGCGGCGCCTGCGCGCTGGGCCATCCGGTGGGATCATCAGGTTCGCGCATCATCATCACGCTATTGTCGGCATTGCAGCAATATAACAAGACGCGCGGCGTTGCGGCGCTGTGCATTGGCGGCGGCGAAGCGACGGCGGTGGCGATCGAGCGTTTGAATTAACCGATGGCGGTGCTTTCCAGTATTGTGAATGTGCGCGGCGATGCGTTCAAAAAAAACGCCGCGCATATGGAAGCGCTGGTGGCGGATTTGCGCGCCAAGGTGGCGGTCACGTCGCTGGGCGGCAATGCCAAGTCGCGCGAGCGCCATGTGTCGCGCGGAAAATTATTGCCGCGCGACCGGATTGAAAATCTGATTGATCCGGGGGCGCCGTTTCTGGAGTTCAGCCAGCTTGCCGCCTATGGCATGTATGACGATGATATTCACGGCGCGGGTATTCTGACCGGCGTTGGCCGCGTGGCCGGGCAGGAATGCGTGATCGTATGCAATGATGCGACGATCAAGGGCGGAACCTATTATCCGGTCACGGTGAAAAAGCATTTGCGCGCCCAGGAAGTGGCGATGGAAAACCATCTGCCATGTATTTATCTGGTGGATAGCGGCGGCGCGAACCTGCCTAACCAGGCGGAAATTTTTCCCGACCGCAATCATTTCGGGCAGATATTTTATAACCAGGCGAATATGTCGGCGATTGGCATTCCGCAGATTGCCGTGGTGATGGGGTCATGCACGGCGGGCGGGGCCTATGTGCCGGCCATGAGCGATGAGAGCATTATCGTGCGCAATCAGGGCACGATTTTTCTGGGCGGGCCGCCGCTGGTGAAAGCCGCGACCGGCGAAGTGGTTTCGGCAGAAGATCTGGGCGGGGCGGATGTGCATTCGCGCATCAGTGGCGTGACCGATCATTATGCGATGAATGATGCGCATGCGCTATCGATTGCGCGGCGCATTGTTGGTAATCTCAATCGCCGCAAACAGGCAAAGCTGGCAGTGCGGCCGCCGCGCGATCCGGCTTTTGATATTGCGGAACTGAACGGCGTCATTCCCGCGAATCCGCAGGCCCAATATGATGTACGCGAAGTGATTGCGCGCATTGTGGATGGCAGCGAGTTTGACGAATTCAAGAAGCTGTACGGCACGACGCTTGTCACGGGCTTTGCGCATATTCATGGCTATCCGGTGGGCATTCTGGCCAATAACGGCATTCTGTTTTCGGAATCCGCAGTGAAGGGCGCGCATTTTATTGAACTGTGTGCGCAGCGTAACATTCCGCTGGTGTTTTTGCAGAATATTTCCGGATTTATGGTTGGCCGCAAATATGAAGCGGGCGGCATCGCCAAGGATGGCGCGAAACTGGTGACGGCTGTCGCCACCGCCGCGGTTCCGAAATTCACGGTGGTGATTGGCGGATCGTACGGTGCGGGCAATTACGGCATGTGCGGGCGCGCCTATCGCCCGCGCTTTTTGTATATGTGGCCCAATGCGCGCATCTCGGTCATGGGCGGCGAGCAAGCGGCAAGTGTGCTGGCGACGGTCAAGCGCGAAGGCATGGAGGCCGCAGGACAAAGCTGGAGCGCGGAGGAAGAAGCCGAATTCAAGGCGCCCGTGCGCGCACGTTACGAGGAGGAAGGGCATCCCTATTACGCCACCGCGCGGCTGTGGGATGATGGCATCATCGCGCCGCGCGATACGCGCATGGTGCTGGGGCTTAGCCTGTCGATCACGCAGAATGCGCCGCAGCGCGACACCAAATTCGGCATTTTCCGGATGTGATGCAGAAGAACAAGAAGGCAGGGAGAATATAATGTCCACAGAAGATATCGTATTGCTGAACACCACACGCGAAGGCGTGGCGGTGGTGACGCTTAACCGGCCAGAGGTGCATAACGCCTTTAATCCCGATGTGATCGAGCGGCTGTCGGATATTTTTGAGACATTGCGCGGCGCGGATGGGGTGCGCGTTGTATTGCTGGAAGCGAATGGGCCAAGCTTTTCGGCAGGCGCTGATCTGGCGTGGATGCGCGCGGCGGCGGAATATGACAAGGCGACAAATCAGGCCGAGGCGGCGGAACTGGGCAAGATGCTGAACCGTCTGTATACGTTGCCCAAGCCGACCATTGCGGTCGTGCATGGCCCCGCACTTGCGGGTGGCATGGGGCTGGTATCGGCCTGTGACGTGGCGATCGCCAGCGAGAATGTATTCTTTGCACTGACGGAAGTGCGTATCGGGCTGACGCCCGCCACCATCTCGCCTTATGTGGTGCGGGCGATGGGGGCGCGCATGGCGCATCGCTATTTCCTGAGTGGCGAGCGGTTCACGGCTGCGGAGGCCTATCGCATGGGCTATCTGCATGCGGTGGTGAAGGACCGCAACGCGCTGGCTGATGAAACCGAGCGGCTGGTGACGCAGTTTTTCCAGACCGCGCCCGATGCGGTGCGCATCACCAAGGAACTGGTGCGCCGCGTGACGCATGCGGAAATTGATCAGGGATTGATCGATTACACCGCCAATATGATTGCCGAAATCCGCCAGACCGATGAGGGCCGCGAAGGCACCAGCGCGTTTCTGGCAAAGCGTAAACCCTGGTGGCAAAGCTGATGCTGGACAGGCTGCTGATCGCCAACCGGGGCGAGATTGCCTGCCGGGTGATCCGCACCGCGCGCGCCATGGGCATTCGTACGATTGCGGTCTATTCCGATGCGGATGCGGATGCGCTGCATGTGGCGATGGCGGATGAGGCAGTGCATATCGGCGCGTCGCCGGCAGCCGATAGCTATCTGAATATTCCGGTGCTTATCGCGGCAGCCAGGCGCACCGGGGCGTCGGCCATTCATCCGGGCTATGGATTTTTGTCGGAAAATCCGCTGTTTGCGGAAGCATGTGCGGATGCGGGAATTATTTTTGTCGGGCCGCCGGCATCGGCGATGCGCGCCATGGGCGCCAAGGACGCCGCCAAGCGGCTGATGGAAAAAGCCAATGTGCCGGTGGTGCCGGGCTATCATGGCGATAATCAGGATGCGGATTTTCTGGCGGAGCAGGCAAAGAAAATCGGATTTCCGGTATTGATCAAGGCCGTTGCGGGCGGCGGCGGGCGGGGTATGCGCCGGGTCGATAATGCCGGGGAGTTTGCAGGCGCGCTTGAATCCGCCATGCGGGAATCCAAAGCGGCGTTTGGCGATGACAGGGTTCTGATCGAACGTTATATGGCCAAGCCGCGTCATATTGAAATTCAGGTCTTTGCCGACAGCCATGGCAATGCGGTGCATCTGTATGAGCGCGACTGTTCGATCCAGCGCCGCCATCAAAAGGTGATAGAGGAAGCGCCGGCCCCCGGCATGCCGCTGGCCATGCGCGAAAAAATGGGCGCGGCGGCGGTACAGGCGGCCAAAGCCATTGGTTATCTTGGGGCTGGCACTGTTGAATTTATCGCCGATGCGTCTAACGGCCTGCGCGAGGACAGTTTCTTTTTCATCGAGATGAACACACGTTTGCAGGTGGAGCATCCGGTGACGGAAATGATTACCGGGCAGGATCTGGTGGAATGGCAATTGCGCGTCGCCATGGGTGAAACCCTGCCGCTGGTGCAATCGCAAATTCCATTGAACGGTCATGCGTTTGAAGTTCGTCTGTATGCGGAAAATCCGGCTACGGGTTTTTTGCCGTCAACCGGGAAGCTGCGGCATTTGCGTTTACCCGCATCTGAAAATGGCGTGCGCATTGATACCGGTGTGCGCGAAGGCGACGAAGTTTCGATATTTTATGATCCGATGATCGCCAAGCTGATTGTGCATGGGGCGGATCGTGAACAGGCGCGCAAGCGGTTGTGCGCCGCGCTGGAATCGGTGCAGATCGCGGGTCCGGCTGGCAATGCGAGCTTTTTGCGTGCGATTGCGGGGCATCCGGCCTTTGCGGATGGAGATGTAGATACGGGGTTTATTGAGCGGCATCAGGAAATACTGGTTCCCGCGAATGATGATGTTGCGGATGATACGGTTTTGGCGCTGGCCAGCCTTGCGGTTTTGGGCGCGCGCGCGCAGCACGCCTGCGTGGCGGCGGCCAGATCGGGCGATCCTTATTCGCCCTGGTTCCGCACCGATGGCTGGCGCGCCAATGCTACGGGACGCGAGACGTTGCGGTTCATCTCCAATGGCGCGGATGCCGGCATCGCGGTTGAATATGCGCCGGGTGGCGTAAACCTGCATCTGCCGGGTGGTGAAGTGCGGGGGCTGGCGGCGCTGGCGGAGGGTCAGCTGACGGCGGAACTGGGTGGACGAAAAATTTCTGCCGGGGTGAATGTAGATGGCGCGCGCATAACAATCATGCTGGCAGGCCATGCCCATGTCGTGGAGGTGCACGATCCGGTACATGATGCGGAACTGGACGAAGGAAGTAGTGGCGATATTATCGCGCCCATGTCTGGCAAGCTGATTTCGGTTCATATCAAGGCGGGCGACAGCGTGAAGAAGGGTGATCCGCTTGCGGTTCTGGAAGCCATGAAGATGGAAAACACGCTGACAGCGCCAGCCGATGGCGTCGTCGCCGAAGTGAATTATACGGCGGGCGAACAGGTGGATGAGGGCGCGGTGGTGGTGTCGTTCAAACCGCCGGAATAGGTATACTCTTCGACTCATTGTCATCCTGAACGAAGCGAAGAATCCCCCGCCACGGGGAAATCCTTCGCTTCGTTCAGGATGACAGTGTTTTGTTCTGGATGACCATGAGTCCAGACATGGGGCCGCTGGTATAAAACCATACATTTGTGTTTGGTCACAGGGTGCGTTTGCGGTATGCGCAGCCCCCGGGGCATTTCATCCTGGGCACATCCTCGATGTTGACAATTTGTCAAAATGTGATATTTTGCATTTATGACGATACAGACCAACACAGTCCCGGAAGAAGCCAGGCCGGTACGGCAGGACAAGCGCAAGGCGGAAAGCCGCCAGAGACTGCTTGCGGCCGCCCGGCAATTGTTTGTGGAGCGGGGCTATCATGAGACCCGGCCACAGGATATTTCCCGCCTGGCGGGCGTTGGTCATGGCACATTCTATCTGTATTTTTCCGACAAGCAGGCCTGTTTTCAGGAATTTGTGGCCCAGGCCCAGGAAGAGGTGAATAGCCTGATCCTGGCGCGGCTTGCCACCTGCCGCACCCATGAAGAGCGTGTTTATGGTGTGATGGAAGTATCCATGGATTTCGTGCAGGCCAATCCGGGCGTGCTGAAAGCGGCCTGGGCCGGGCATCAATTGATGTCGCGTGATGACCCCGCCGGGGCAACGCCATCAATTGTTGATCAATGGGCTGCGCGATGGTCCGAGGTCATAGCGCGCGGGCAGAAAGCGGGTCTGATCTGGGACGATTATGATCCGAAAATTATTGGCTATGCCGTTTTGATGGTTATCAGCGTGGTCAGCACCAGCGCCCCGGAGGCATGGGGCGAGAGGGAACATTTTCTGAAAAATCTGACACGGTTCGTTCTACGCGGCGTTGCCGCGCCGGGGGCGGGCAGTGGCTCAAAATTTTAATCCGTTAACGGAGAATATATCATGGCGAAACTGAACTATACCTATGACGAAATGATGGCCGATTACCCCTATGCGAAACCGCATGTGGTGATGGGCGAAAAACTGCATGGCGGATTTGATGCGAATGGCAAATATATTTCGCCGCGCATGCAGGGCAGGGGACCGGCCATTGAAGCCTGGTCGCAAAATGTTGTGGCCAATGGCGGTGAACTGATCGATGTCAGCGTGAAACTGCTGAAGCGCGAAAACTATCCCAACCATCAGCAGCAGAAATTCCTGCTTAATCTCGGCCTTGGCAAAACCCTGTGGGATTCCCTGTCGATCGTGGGCGAGATTGAAGGCCGGGGAAAAGTTCTCAGTGATTCCGACGGGCCTGATTTTCAGGACATCATTGTCGAGGATGTAAGTAATACCGCCATCGGTCATCTGAACAAGGGGCTGCATCACGCCCATGGCCGCGACGAAGGCGGCCTGGAAGGCAGCGGCGCCGGCGCGCATGACAAGATGTGGTATGTGGTGCGCGATCTGCTGTTCGGCAGACACGCCTATCCGGTCCCAACCGCGCCCGATAATATCACCCGCCCGGAAGGCATGCGCCTGTTTCCAAAACTGCCGGAGCAGCACGAGGCGTTCCTGCTGATCTATATGAATATTCTGATGGTTGAAGTGCGCGCGGAAAAAATGTTTGCGTTCTGTTGCAGCCTGTTCCGCGATCCTGATTTGTTCAGGGATCGCCGCGCCGCCGCCGAAGAAGCCGCTACGCTGGTCGAGCGTATTCGCCAGGACGAAGCCAGCCATGTAGGCTATCTGCGCACCGTCCTGTCGGAAATGCGCCTGCTGACCTTCAAGCTGAATGATGGCACGACGGTCAAGGGCTGCGATATGCTCGATCCGGTCTGGAAAGGCATGGTCGATTTCCATTCGACAACAGTTTACGACAATAGCCGTAAATTAACCCGCGAAAGCATCATCAAACAATTAATGGCGCTGCCGGATGGCGAGGCGCTGGTGCGTCAGCTTGATGCGCTGGAAACCCCGCTTGCCTCGGCTGCGGAATAAGGAACAGATACATGGTAAAGCTCGTATATACCCAGGAAGAATTGCTGGCCAGCCATCCGTATGCGGAATATCACATGGCGGCGGGGCACAAGCTGCATGGCGGTTTTGATCCGGCAGGAAATTACGTGCCGCCGCGTTCGCTGCATCGCATTCCCGCCATTGATGCATGGCGCAGCGAAGTAGAACGCAAGGGCTGGAAGCTGATTGATTGCAGCGCCGATCTGCTGAAGATGGGCAATTATCCATCGCCGGAGCAGCAGTGGCTATTGCTGGAAAACGGCCTTGAACGGACCATGTGGAATTCTCTGACCATTGCGGGCGTGATCGAGGGGCGGGGCGCACTATTGGCCAGTTTCCCGGCGCCGGATTTTCAGTCGATCATTGTTGAAGACATCAGCACGATGTGCATCGGCCATCTGAACAAGGGGCTGCTGGTTGCTCATGGCTGGGATGAAGGCGGCAATCCGGCAACCGATATAGGCGCCCATAATAAAATGTGGTTTGCCGCGCGCGATGCGCTGTTTGGCAGGGACGCCTATGGAAGGGCGGAAATTCCCGAAAGCATTACCCGCCCCGAAAGCGGCCGCCTGATGCCGCAAATACCTCTGGAGCATGAGCAATATCTGCTGCTGCTGATGAACCTGACCATGATTGAAGTGCGCGCGGAGGCGGTTTTCCGGTTCAATGAAACGGTGGTAAAAAACCCCGATGCATTCAGGGATAATCGCGACGGCGCTAATCTCGCAGCCGATCTGATCAACCGCATCCGCCTGGATGAAAATATCCATGTGGCCGGCCTGCGCGTGATGCTGTCGGAATTCCGTGAGCTGACGATCAGGACAGTGGATGGAGGAACCATGCGCGGCAAGGATCTGTTCGATCCGCTGTGGACGCAGATGATTGCATACCATACCGGAGAGGCGTTTGAGTTCAGCCGCAATCAGACCCGCGACGCCCTGCAACGCCAGATCATGGCGCTTGATGGTGGTGAGAAACTGTTTGCGAAGTTCGAATCCCTGGAACATCGCGCACTGGCTGCCGAATAAATTTTTTCACGCCAATCATTAACGCTGCGGTTTGACTGAAATCAAACCGCAGCGTTGTTTTTTAACTACGCTGCCTTGAAGGATATTCATATGACATCGAAAGAAGGAGTTAATCCAGTGAAAGGATTAATGGGTAAAACGGCGTTTATTACGGGTGGCGCCAGCGGTATTGGTTATGGCATGGCGCAGGCCTTTGCCAGGGCGGGCATGAATATCATGATCGCGGACATTGAACAGGCGGCGCTGGACAAGGCAATGGCCGATCTGAATAAGAGTTACAATGTTCAGATTTCCGGTGTGCGCTGTGACGTGTCTTTGCGTGATTCCGTGTTCGAAGCGGCGCAGGCTGCGTTTGAACAATTCGGGAAGGTGCATCTGGTATGCAGCAATGCAGGCATCGGCGCAGGCGGGCGCATGGATCAGGCCACCGCCGCCGACTGGGACTGGGTGATAGGCGTCAACCAGATGGCCATCGTCTATGCCGTGCAGGCGTTCCTGCCGCATATGAGGGAGCACGATGAAGGCGGCCATTTCGTCACCACCGCATCCATGGCCGGAATGATCGCTGCCCCCATGGTGGGTGGCCCGTACACGGCGACAAAATTCGCAGCCGTCGGCATGAGCGATGTGCTGCGCCAGGAACTGGCAGGCACGAATATCAGCGCCTCTGTGCTGTGTCCCGGGTTCGTGAACACCAATATCGGAAATGCGCAGCGCAACCGTCCGGACCGTTTTGGCGGCGCGCCCGATCCGTCGAAAATGACCGCGCAGGAAAAAGCCGGCCAGGAAATGGTCAACAATTTCCTGAAAGGCGGCCTGGACCCGCGCATTGTCGGCGAACTGGTGCTCGAGGCGGTAAAGGGCGACTGGCCATATATTTTCACCGACCCGAACATGCGCGGCGCAGTGGAAAAACGCTATGCCGAAATTCTGAAGGGCTTCGACCAGGCCGCGAATAGCGAAGCGCTGAAGGGCGTCGGGGCCTGAACAAGCACCCCTACACCCAGTTCTCGACGCGCAGGCCCGGAATACGGTCGAACTCGCGCCGGTTGTTGGTGACGGTGATCAGGCCTTCGCTGCGGGCATGTGCGCCGATCAACATATCGTGCGGGCCGATGGGGGTGCCTACGCGTTCGAGTTCCGCGCGCACCTGTCCATAATGCGTGGCGGCTTTGGCAGAAAATGGCAGAACATCCAGGCGTGCGGAAAAATGTTCGATGGCTTGCAGGTTTTGCAATCGCCGCGCGGATTTCTCGGCGCCGTAATGCAGTTCCCCAAGCGTGATAGCAGACATGCATAATTGTTCCGCCAGCGCGTTAAAACGCTCCAGAAGCTCGGGCGGATAGTTTTTGATCACATAAATGCAGATGTTGGTGTCGAGCATATATTGCAGCATCAGAGGGACTCGCGCACCTCGGCGGGAAGATCAATCCGCTCGCTCATGAAATCATCCGAGGCGCGGGGGCCTCGAAGAAACAGATCATCCCAGCGCCGCCCAACCGGACTGATCACCCGGCTATGGCCAATTTTGATGATTTCCACCTGATGCACATCTTCAGGAAATGCGACCTGCTTCGGCAGCCGCACGGCTTGAGACTGGTTGTTCAGGAATAGTGTGGAGCGTGTAATAGTGCATTCGATAGGCATTGGCTTTTCGTGTACAGATATTGATTGTGAGGGTGTATCTTCCAATCGGATGAACCCGCGATGAAGAAAGATAAAAATATCGCCATCACGCGGTGCCGCGCTGTGGATAGCCTTTGCTTTTGCGTTAGCTTCCTCGACAGTTAATCCATCCAGAAGGGCTTCTCCAGCGATTCTCTCCCGGTATTGGTTTTGGGTCCGCCGTATAACGACTTCTTCCAGCGGACGGCCGGTACGGTAAATTCTAACCTTGGGATCGAATTGATAAATCTTGAGGAATTCTCCGTAATCTCTTTCATTATAATTTTTATAAATTTCCATCCATTCAGAATGGGTTGAAAGTAAAATGCGATCAACTTTGGGCATAGGTAGATGCTCCTGAATATTAATATATACGACGTATGGATATATGTAAATCTTAAAAGCCACGCTTTCAAGCGTGTAATTCATCATCAGGCAAAAAACATAGCTTTCGCCCGCCAAATATGGTCAAATTTCATATCAATCATAGAAAACAGGGAGAATTGCGATGGATGTCGGTTTGGCGTTGGTGTTTCAGGGGACTGACCCGAAACTTTCGGATCACAAAGTATATAATGAGGAAATCCGCCTGGGCCTGATGGCCGAGGAACTGGGCTTTCAGTCGATCTGGGGCGTGGAGCATCATTTTACCGATTACACCATGTGCCCCGACGTGGTGCAGTTCCTGTCTTACTTTGCAGGCAAGAGCGACAAGTTGTTGCTCGGCTCGATGGTTATCGTGCTGCCCTGGCATGATCCGATGCGCGTTGCCGAAGAAGTGGCGATGCTTGACAATATGTCGAATGGCCGCATGATTCTGGGCATTGGCCGGGGTCTGGGCCGGGTTGAATTCGAAGGCTTTGGCCGCGACCAGAATGACAGCCGCGAATATTTCACTGAATCCGCCCAGATGATTTTGGAAGGGCTGGAATCCGGCACCTGTGAATTTAACGGCAAGCATATCAAGCAGGCGAAACGCGATATCCGCCCGCGCCCGTTCAAAACCTTCAAGGGCCGCACCTATGCCGCCGCCGTGTCGCCGGAAAGCTCGCAGATCATGGCGCGCCTGGGCGTAGGCATTCTGATCATCCCGCAAAAGCCCTGGGAGCATGTGGAAAAAGAGCTGGTCGATTACCGCAAAATTTTCCGCGAAGTGAATGGCCATGAAGCGCCGCCGCCGATTCTGGGTGGCTGGACCTTCTGCGACAAGGATGCGGGCCGGGCCGAGGAAATGGCGCACAAATATATTGGCGGCTATTACAAGACCGTGATCGACCATTATGAAATGGCCGGTGATCATCTGAAGAATATCAAAGGCTATGAAAGCTACGCCAGCATGCAGGCGCATGTGGCGAACAATGTTGACGCCACCATTGAATTCTTCAAGAGCATTCAGGTCTATGGCACGCCGGAACAATGCTATGAGCGCATCAGGAACTTTACAGCGCGCACGGGCGCTGGCGCCTATAATGGCGTGTTCAGCTATGCGGGGATGCCCTACAAGGATGCCGAGGCCAGCATGCGCCTGTTCGCCAAGGAAGTAATGCCGGAAGTAAAAAAGCTTCCCGGCGCGCCCTTGATGGACCTGCTGCAGGCGGCGGAATAGTCCAAACTCACATCGTCGCCCTTCCCCGGTTCCGGGGAAGGGATGATGGACAAACAGGCCGGTTCGCCTGTATGAAAGGCGCATGACCGAGCGCGAGAACCTACCTTCAAACCCCACCGGCAACGGGCAAACCTATAAGGATGCAGGCGTCGATATTGATGCCGGCAACCGTTTTGTTGATCTCATCAAGCCACTGGCCAAAGGCACCCGCCGTCCGGGGGCGGATGCGTCGCTGGGCGGGTTCGGTGGATTGTTTGATCTGAAGGCCGCCGGTTTTACCGATCCGATTCTGGTGGCGGCCACCGATGGCGTGGGCACCAAGCTGCGCATTGCGATTGAGCTGGCGCGGCACGACACCATCGGCATCGATCTGGTCGCCATGTGCGTCAACGATCTGGTGGTGCAGGGAGCGGAGCCGCTTTTCTTCCTGGATTATTATGCAACCGGCCATCTCGACATAGAGGCAGGCCGCGAGATTGTCAGCGGTATCGCGCTGGCCTGCCGGGAAACCGGCTGTGCGCTAATCGGGGGTGAAACGGCGGAAATGCCGGGCATGTACCGTGATGGCGATTATGATCTGGCGGGCTTTGCCGTGGGGGCGGTGGAGCGTGGGCAGGCGCTGCCACGCGCGGATATTGCAGCCGGAGACATACTCTTGGGAATAGCCTCTAGTGGACTGCATTCAAATGGTTTTTCTCTGGTGCGGCGATTGGTTGAACAGGCGGGAATCGGGCTGGACGATCCCGCCCCCTTTGCTTCGGAGCATACGCTTGGGCTGAGCTTGCTGACCCCTACGAAGTTGTATGTCAAAAGCTGTCTGGCGGCGATCCGTCGCGGCGGCGTTAAAGGACTGGCCCATATTACCGGCGGCGGGCTGACCGAAAATATTCCGCGCATATTGCCAAACGGGCTGATGGCCGAAGTGGATCTGGCCAGTTGGCCGTTGCCGCCTTTGTTTGCGTGGTTGCAACGCACGGGCGCCATGTCAGATGCTGAAATGCTGAAAACCTTTAATTGCGGTGTCGGCATGGTGGCGGTGGTTGCCCCGGACAAGGTCGAGGCCGCGATGGCGATATTAACTGCCGGGGGCGAGACCGTATTTCCTGTTGGCAAGCTGATTGCGGGAAACGGTGAACCTAAGGTCATGTACCGCGCCCATCTGATGAAGGGCTGACCGGCAATGCAGGGTAAGCGGCTGAAAACAGGCGTACTGATTTCAGGATCAGGAACCAATTTGCAGGCGTTGATTGATGCCTGTACGGCGCCGGATTTTCCGGCGGAAATTGTCCTCGTGATTTCCAACCGGGCGGACGCAGGCGGGCTGGAGCGTGCGAAGCGGGCAGGGATTCCGACCCGGATCATCCCCCATAAAGAATATTCATCTCGTGAGGCCTTTGATGCAGCCGTTGATTCAGCGTTGGGAACGGCGGGAGTTGAATTTGTCTGCCTGGCTGGTTTTATGCGCCTGCTCACCCCGGGTTTTGTCAAGCAATGGCATGACCGGCTGATCAATGTGCATCCCTCCCTGCTGCCTGCCTTCAAGGGCATCGATGCGGTGGAACAGGCCCTCGCGGCGGGCGTTAATACAACCGGATGCACGGTGCATTTTGTGCGCCCGGAAATGGATACAGGCCCCATCCTGCTACAGGCGAAAGTGCCGATTGAAGCGGGCGACACCAGTGAGGCCCTGCATGATCGAATCCGTCAGGCCGAACATCGCTCCTATCCCGAAGCCCTGCGGCTGATTGCCGCAGGCAGGGTTACTGTTTCAGGTGAAATAGCAACTATTTCAGAGAACTAGATCGGTTTTCGTTTAGACTGAATCACAAACGTATACTTCGTCATCGCGAGCGAAGCGTGGCGATCCAGAGTCTCACGCAAAGGCCTGAGTTTGTGGCTCTGGATTGCCACGTCGCTTCGCTCCTCGCAATGACGCCGGAGCGGGGTGCTTCCGTCAAACAATGAAACAAACTAACCTGTGATTTCAATCCTGGAAAAGAAGTAGGCGATTTCTTCGGCGGCGGTTTCCGGCGCATCCGACCCATGCACGCAATTGCGTTCAATGCCTTCGCCATAGGTTTTGCGGATAGTGCCCGCAGCTGCTTTGGCGGGGTCGGTCGCGCCCATCACTTCGCGATTACGGGCAATGGCGTTATCGCCCTCCAGCACCTGAACGACAACCGGACCGGAGGTCATATAGGTACAAAGTTCGCCAAAAAATGGCCGCTCTTTATGCACCGCATAGAAGCCCTCGGCCTGGGCGCGGGTCATATGCAGGCGTTTCTGTGCGACAATGCGCAGGCCGGCCGCCTCCAGCATGGCCGCAATCTTACCCGTCAGATTGCGGGCCGTAGCATCGGGTTTAATAATCGAAAAAGTACGCTCAATCGCCATAACGCTATCCTTGTATCCGCTGATCAACTTACCGGGCCTTATAGCCAGCACAGATCAGTGGAGCAAGGGGGAGCGTTAAATCAGCTCCGCATCCATGGTTGCAGGGATTCGATTTTCCCCCAGTCCTATGATCAAATTATCCCGCATTGTCTCAAGACATCGGTCGATAATACGCATATCCATATTGGAAATACCGTCCGTCAGGCTGGCATTCAGGCTGTCCATGACCAGTTCCATGCGCGGGTGAATTTCCCGCACACGATTCGTGGCGAATATTCGCCGTACCCGGCGGTCCTGCGGATCCAGCCGCCGCTCGACCAGGCCTTTTTGTTCTAACTGGTCGATAATGCAGGCCAGCGGCGCCTTGTGTATGGCCAGATAGTTCGAAAGCTCGGTCTGGTTAACCCCATCCCCAAGGGATTTTAACCCAGCAATAACAATGGACTGCGGCCCAGTCATATCAAGCGAGGAGACCACCCCCTCATGCCAGTAACGCCGCATCAGGCGCATTAGCTGGTATAGAGTTCCCCCAATATCCGCACGTTGTGTATCCGGCATGCCCCACTTCCTCCCGTTTATTTTCTTGGTTTTTTGTGGATACCCGAGCCTACACGCCGTACTGCTTAAAGCAAAACAATTAAAGACAGAATTGTTAAAAAATTACACGGCAGCCTGTAGTGAGATTTCTAATATTAAGGGAGACCGGCACGAATTTCGGATAATCCATGCTTGCCAGAAAAATACCGGGATATTTAACACCGAATTCGTAGCAACGTAATAAGCGGTTAAGGTAATAGAAGTACTACTTTCTCTGCCTGGAGCAGGGCTGGTATAAGATACGGTCGTCGACGCTGAATTAATTTGATATCGCCATATTACCCCATCATTAGTTGTAATTTATACGATGTGTAATTTATATTCGGGGGTCTATTGGGTTTGTTCGATTGGGACGAAGTTGTTGTGATTGAGACGGAATATTTGTTATGCGGGACCAGTATATTTGTCTCACGGGTGACCCCCTGCGAGGGAAGGGACGAATGACTTCCGTTATCCGGCCAACGCTTATCACGGTAATCCACACGGAAGAAGAATTCCCCTGGGATCAGCCATTTGATCGCTCCAATACCGGTGTAAGTCATATTCAACATCTGGCTGCGTTAGAGGGCATATTCGATAAATACGGTGTTACGCCAACCTATGTGATGGGCTATCCGCTTACGGATCGTGAAGAGGCTGTGGCGGCGTTCAGGAAAGCCGTCGACATCAGGCGCGCAACCTTGGGCGCACACCTTCATCCCTGGGTGACGCCCCCACATTTGGAGGCAGTGAACGCAGTAAATTCCTATCCGGGAAATCTGCCGGTCCAATTAGAGCGTGAGAAAATCCGTTGCCTGACCGAATCGATTGAGCGTGCTTATGGGATTCGTCCCAAAACATATTTGGCGGGAAGGTATGGTTATGGTGAGAACACCGCCGGCATACTCGAATCCCTTGGTTTTGAAATAGACCTTAGCGCTTCGCCTCCCTTTGATTTTAGCAATGATGGTGGGCCGGATTATTATCGCAGCTCCATGTATCCGAGTTTTGCCGGACCAAATGAGCGTATTTTGCGGGTTCCCCATAGTGGCGCCATTTTGGGTTACTTATGCTCAAGAGGCCGGCCTATTCTGGGAAACTACCAAAAAATCCCGCCTATCGTAAAAGGCATGCTTTCCCGGATGGGTGCAGCGCGGCGGATTCGGTTGTCTCCGGAAGGGTTCAGTCTTGCGCACGCCATTCAATTAACGCGGTATCTTCAGAGCCTGGGGGTCTGGCTTTTTGTTTATTCCCTTCACTCACCTTCAGTGGCGGCCGGGTACACGCCCTATGTCAATTCGGAGGCAGAGTTAACTTCTTTCCTTGGGCGAATCGAGGGCTATATGTCCTACTTCAGGGAAGAGTTGGGGGGGCGTTTTGCGGGTGCGGAACAGGTACGCGGCTGGATTTGATTGATGGTGTGCAAATGTCCTCGATCCCGGATATTAGTTGCCAGAATGGTTAATTTCATTAAAGGCTGATCCGTTTTCGCGCCCGGATATTGTGATTTTTTCTTGCTATAGGGCTGACTCGGCATATGCCTTTCTTTTCTATCATCGTACCCACCCGTAACCGGGTGGAGGATCTCCGTCATTGTCTTGCAGGGATCGCCGCGCAATCTTTCACAGACTATGAGGTCATCATAATCGATGACGGATCCAGCGCCAGCGTATTGGAAGCATACGCGCAGATGGCGCTTGATCTCGGTCCGCGATTTCGCTTTCTTTGCCCGCCTCATCCATCTCCATGGGGTTCCGGGCCAGGAGCGGCGCGAAATCGAGGACTGGATGCGGCTAAAGGAGTCTATGTCGGGTTTTGTGATGATGATGATTTCTGGACTGCCAGCGATCATTTGATGGTGGCGGCCAATGCGTTGCAGTTGACCTTGGCGGATGCATATTTTGCTGACCAGGCAAGCCTTCTTGGAGGAGAGCTTGTTAAGGAGTTCTGGCTACCGGAGTTGCGCGCCTGGAGCGCCAAGGGCGCGTCAGCGTTAGCCGAGGGCGTGTATCGGCTTCCGCTTGAGCCATTGCTCGATTGCACTCACTTTCCACACCTCAATATCAGCCTTTATCGAAAGGCGAGAATTGAGAGGATTGGCGGATTTTGGGAGGCAATTCGCTATGAAGAGGATCGCGAGTTTTTTTGGCGCGCGATGGATGGCATTGGAGATATTCTCTATCGCCCGGTTGTGATCGGCGTACATAACATTCCCAACCCGGATCTTGGCAAGAATGCTTCGACAAATTTGCAATATATGGAAAAGATGATGACGGCCATTCACCTGATTAATCATGTCAAGGCGAACACGTCCGACCCCCGGATTTTGAGGCGCTGCCTGATTGCCGAGATGCACAGCTTTGGCAATTTGGCGCATCTTGTTGAAAAGGAAATGGGGCCGCAAGCCAGCGTCTCATTTGTCCGGCATAAGCTTGCCGCAAACTTTCGTTTGCGTTCGGTGCTTCATTTGGCAGTTGCCGTCATTAAGGCATGGGCCAGCCGTACAGGATTGTGGTCATCCAACAGATGAGTGATTTGCAGAAGAGAGATAATGCTACCGGCAAAGTGTTGGTTCTGGGGGATGATACACGCAGTTTCCTGACAGTCGTTCGCTCACTTGGCCGGCGCGGGATTGAGGTTCATGTGGCGCCGATTGACTTTTCTGCACCGGCCCTGGTCTCGAAATATGTACATCAGATTCATCGGCTACCCTACTATACGGGCGACGGCCACGCCTGGCTGGCGGCAACTGAAAAATTATTGATACGCGAAAAATTTGATCTCGTTATCCCATGTGATGACCGGTTTTTTATCCCGTTTCAATTGCATCAGGCGCGCCTTGGCGCGCATGCGCGCATCACCAGCATCAACGATACAGCCTTCCATGCTTTTTATGACAAGGCAAAAACGAGGGAACTGGCGATATCATGCCGCGTTCCGGTGGCTGATGGCCGCGTACTGCGATATGGAGATGATGTGCAGGCTGTTTGCAGGGGGATGTCGCCGCCGTTTTTTCTAAAGGCGGTGAGTTCATATTACGCCGACAATCTCTATACTCGCAACAAGGTGCTGCGTTTCGAAAGCCTGGAGGCCATTTCCGAACATATTCAAAAGTCGGAATTTACCGGTGAGCACATTGTCGAAGAACGGTTCAATGGCCTTGGAGTCGGGCTTGGCGTATTGGCGTCAAACGGCCGTATTTTACAGGCCTTTCAATATCGCCGCGTTCATGAACCGCCATCAGGTGGGGGCAGTTCATACAGAGCAAGTATGGCAGTGGAGCGGGATATCCGTTTGGCCTGTAGCCGTCTGGTGGAAGCCGTGAATTTCACCGGCGTTGCCATGTTTGAATTTCGATACAACATGATCACCCGCGGTTGGATATTGATCGAGGTGAATGGCCGATTTTGGGGTGGTTTACCTCTCGCCGTGGCGGCTGGCGCTGATTTTCCGTATCACCTGTTCCGTCTTTTCGTTCATGGTGAGGAGGCCCCGCAGGACGTTTACAAAACAGATTTCTTTGCACGTAATCTGATAAATGATCTTTATTGTTTTTTTCACGAGATGAACGCTCTTGAGGACAGGAGTTTTTGGGGGCGGGCCCGCTTTCTGCTAAATCGTATTGGAGAATTTAGACATCTGTTAATTGGTGCAGAAACGATCGATACATTCGTCCGTGATGACCCGCGCCCAGGGCTTCGTGAGCTAAGAGATTTTTTTACCCACAGTTTCAGCAGGCTGCCCGGAACGCGATCAATAGGGATGTGGTTAACCCGTCGCCGTGCATTGGAAGCTGTCGAAAATGCACGCTCTGCGGCTCGGGGTCCGTTAAAGATAGCTTTTGTGTGTTTTGGGAACATATGCCGCAGTCCGTTTGCCGAACTGGTATTCAAAAAACGACTGCAAGAATTAAATAACGCCAATGCAATGCCAGCCGATTCCTCGGTTACCTCAGCAGGCGTCCATCCTATTGGAGGCAGGTTATCCCCAGACGAAGCAATTCGGAATTCAAAAAAATGGGGAGTTGACCTTGGCACTCACAGTTCAAGATTTCTGGACGATGAATGTGCCGGTGAGACGGATCTGATTATTGCCTTTGACTCAAGTAACGTTAATTTAATCAGGGCGCGCCATCCGGATATTGCAGCTCCCATAGTTTTGCTTGGCGCACTATCCTGGGATCATCGCGGTTCTCTAGAGATTGAAGACCCTTATGGCGGCGGGGCCGAAAAATTTGAGAGCATTTATGATCAGATAGCAAAAGGCGTTGACGGGTTGCTGGAAGCACTTGTCAGGAAACGGTGATCGCTGTTTTTTAGTAGAGAATCTCTCTGGCGAGATTTTCCAGTCGTACTAAAAAGCGGTTTGATCGCAACCGCAACCAGAATAAATTTCTCTTGCCGGTGCTAAGGCTTGATTTGTGCTGTCTGTCACCTGCCATAAAGTCGTATATGTCCCGGCCTAGCGCAAGGGAAGAAGTGATTGCCATATAATGCGAAACATATCCGGGTTTAGCCATTCTGCTGCCGGCATAAAGAAAGCCACTTTGATAGGCATAGACCGTGCCGCGCCAGATAAAATTATATAAATATCCGATAATATGGCCGCCTGCTGTTACCCTGGCCATTTCTATATGGCCGTCTTCATATGCCGCCTTGATTAACTCCGTGTGAAACTTTTTGAAGAAGGGGTACGAAAACGCCCCGCGCTGACCGCGCAAGCGCCAATATTTCTGATGTACTTTCTGCATCTCAATGAATAAAGCCAATGCCTCATTTCGCGTTGGGGCAATATAATACTCAACCGGCCCCATTTGTTCATAGTAGCGAAGTGCACGCCGCAGGGATTGCCGGCTGTTGCGGCTGAGATGGGATAAATAATCTTTACCGCTTGCTCGTATGGCGGCTAAATCCACATAAGGGGCCGGTGCGACGTTAAGCTGATTTGCCTGCCGTTCGTGTTCAGAGGCGAGCAAGATGGCAATATTGGTCAGATCAGCGTCAATGCCACTTAATTGAATGGTCTGATTAAGAACGCCATCTTGTAACAACCAGTTTAATGCAGCGTGCGTTACCATGTCCTCCATGCCGCTGGCGGCCAGGAAGCCGTTATATTCGATGGCTAACATATCAAACCGTTTGTCGCCGGTCGCATTCAAGGCAATTTGTGACAGATTTAGTGCGTTACTGATAATGGGAACTTTCCCGCTGACCAGTATAGCCAAGCCTACGGTTTGAGAGTCAGCACATATGCGTAATACCAGCGGTTTAATTTTCTCGGGCAAGCAGTGCAGCCAACTGCCAATCCAGTGCCATGACAGAAAAAAAGAATGATTCACCGATCTGCGTTCCAAATCGTCCCATTCACACGCAAGCTGGTCTATGTTCTCGACCGGCGTTGCGGTAATATTCAGTGCTATGGGGGGATGTGAGGTCACGGCGCCTTCAGTATTGATGAGATGTTCCTATACCGCAAATGCCCTATTTCAAACGGGGAGGCAAGTAATCTGGATGCCCGCAATACAAACCAAACCGGCTGGGCCACTTTCCCGCTTCAGGGTTCTGGATTTGACTCGCGTTCGGGCGGGGCCGACGGCGGTGCGTCAACTGGCGGATTGGGGCGCCGATGTCATCAAGATTGAAGCGCCTCGCACGGCCCATGTGGATGACGGTCTGGGTGGATCGCGTAATAGCTCGGATTTCCAGAATCTCCACCGTAATAAACGCGCCATGACGCTTAACCTTAAAAATCCCGAAGGGGTGAATATTCTGAAGCATATGACGCGGAGTGCGGACGTGATCGTGGAAAACTACCGCCCGGGCGTCAAACACCGTTTGGGCATTGATTATGAAACGCTGCGAGCCATCAATCCACGCCTGGTTTATGGCAGTATCTCGGGCTTTGGCCAGGACGGCCCCTATGGCGATCTGGCGGGGTTTGATCAGGTGGCGCAGGGTATGGGTGGTTTGATGTCCATCACCGGCCTGCCTGGGCAGGGGCCGGTGCGCGCGGGGATTCCGGTGGCGGATCTGACCGCAGGTCTGTATTGTGCGCAGGGTATCCTGATAGCATTGCTGGAGCGTGAACAATCCGGTGAAGGGCAGTGGGTGCAAACCTCGTTATTACAGGCGCAGGTGGCCATGCTGGATTTTCAGGCGGCCCGGTGGCTGATGGATGGCGTTGTGCCGCCACAGGCCGGTAATAACCACCCGGTTGGCATTCCTACTGGCGTGTTTCAAACCAGCGATGGACATATCAATATTGCTGCGACCGGCGATGCGATCTATCGCAGGTTTTGTGAGGCAATCAAACGCCCCGATTTGTTGACCGATCCGGACTTCGCTACGCCGCGCGCCCGTTCCAAAAACCGGGACGCCATCAATGCGATCATTCAGGAAATCATCATTGACCGAAGCAGTCTGGAATGGGTTCAGGCCTTTAACGAGGCCGGTGTGCCAAGCGGACCTATCAATAATATCAAGCAGGTATTTGAAGATCCTCAGGTAAAACATATGGGGATGGCGGTGCCGGTCATGCATCCTGAAATGGGTGAAATCAGACTGGTCGGGCAGGGCGTCAGTCTTGGCCGTACACCGTTTCACATCACCGGACCTGTGCCGGAGCAAGGGGCGCATACAGATGAAGTTTTGGCTGATTATGGCTATGATGCCGCCGCCATCGCCGGTTTTCGGGAGCGGGGCATAATTTGAAAACGGTAAAGGGAACGCGCGGATGAGCCACGGCAGTGATCGAATGCAGATGGTGAAGGAGGGGCCTGTCGCCTGGATCATTTTCAATCATCCTGCGCGGCGCAACGCCATGTCCATTGATATGTGGCAAGCCCTGCCGCGCATGCTGAATGAGATAGAATCCGATAGCGCCATCCGCGTCATTGTTCTGAAAGGGGCTGGCGATGAAGCCTTTGTAGCCGGGGCGGACATTTCCGAATTTAAAACCCATCGCGCGACACCCGAAGCCGTGCAGGCCTACGAAACCTTTGTTGATGGCGCGAATGGGCGGCTGGCGCACAGTCCGATCCCGACCATAGCCATGATTCGGGGGTTTTGCATCGGTGGCGGCATGGCCATTGCCCTCAATTGTGATCTGCGCATTGCAACGCCGCAATCGGCCTTCGCAATTCCGGCTGCCAAGCTTGGGCTTGGCTACAGGCAGGGGGGCATTCGTACCCTGATGAATCTGGTGGGACCTGGCTTTGCCCGCGAAATATTTTTTACGGCCCGTCAGTTCAATGCCGAAGAAGCCCTTGCCATGGGGCTCATCAACCGTCTGGTCGAGGATACAGAGATTGAGGCGGCCGTGAAGAAGGTCTGCGCAATGATAACGGCGAATGCGCCACTGACCATTCGTGCGGCCAAACAGGCGATGATCGAAATAGACAAGGAGCCGATAGAATTTGATGCTGACTTATGCGAGCAAATGGTGCAGGCCTGCTTTCAGAGCGAAGATTACAAAGAAGGACGTCGCGCCTTTATGGATAAGCGCAAGCCGACCTTCAGGGGAAGGTGAGCGTCTGAACATAGGTTCTGGCCTGATCCTGTAATTTGCCCTATAAATGCAAATATCTTTTGCTTTTTTGCATGGCGGGTCATGAATTGGGATGATTTGCGCTATGCGCTGGCAGTATCCGAGCTTGGCAGCCTTTCGGCCGCAGCGGAATCTTTGGGTGTAAACGCCTCGACCGTTTTGCGGCGTATTGCAGCCTTGGAAAAGTCCCTGGGGGTACGCTTGTTTGAGCGGGACCGGACGGGATACCGGGTAACCCAGGAAGGGGGCGCCCTGATGGCGTCATTGCGGCCCATTCAGGAACGCATTTCAGGAATCGCCAGAAGTTTTGTCCCGGAAGACGAAGGCGCCGAATCGATTTTGCGCATGTCAGCGCCTGCTGCGCTTAGCAGCGCCTTGATCGCTCCCCGCCTGGGCCAGTTTCGCGCCAGCTACCCAGGGCTGACCGTAGACATGCAAACCACGCATGGGGCGGCGCCCGTAAAGCTTGGCATGCTGGATTTGGCGTTATCCTATGGTCGGCCCGTGTCCGGCGACATGGTTGTTCGAAAACTTGCTGATATTGGATATGGACTTTATGCGAGCCCGGAATTGCTCTCTCGACATGTGGACACCAAACGGAACATCCTGGCCGGTGTGCCGCTGATTGGATTTGCGGGGGCTAACCCGTTACTAGCGCCGGTAGAATGGCTGGACAAAGCCGGAAATGAATCGCAAGCCGTGCTTAGAACCGATGATGCGAATTGCCGTTTTTCTTCGGTAATATCAGGGGTTGGAGCATCTGTTTTACCCTGTTTTTTAGCTGACCAGGCGTCTGGGATAACCAGAATTTATGGCCCGGAAACAGTTGGAAGAGTTGAACTCTGGTTGGCGACCCATCGGGAGACACGACATGTATCCAGAATGCGTGTCCTGGTTGACTTTCTCGTGAAGCTAACCCGGGATCGACGCCAGCGATTGGCGGGAGACGGAAAATAAACAAGTTTGGCCCACCAGTATTTCTTGCGCGGAAGACTTAGCTGATCTGCAAAAAGCCTTGCCGAGTCAGGAGGTTTTGACCTAGATTGCCATCAGGAATCGAGGCGTTCACCTTTCGAGGCAAGTTATCCTGATCTTGGCCGTTAACGATTTTCTATTAGCCTTGGTGAAGTCAGTAAGTGAACATGATCACGAACCAGTATTGCAGACGATCACAGGATGGGCTGCCGGGGCAATTGTCCGGGGCGGCGTTGCTGCTGGTATGCATTGGTTCACCGGTAAATTCTGGCCGCTTTTCTTGTGTCAACAGTGCGCTTCTCCTTATCTGCCCCTAGGCGCCGGCAGGCTGATTGGGCCGGGTGTTTAGGGGGTATTCACACCGGAACATAATTTAGCCTCATTAGGGAATACATTAGGGACGAAGACGATGACAATAAACAGCAAAAACCGAATTCTGATCTTTGACACCACCATGCGCGACGGAGAACAGTCGCCTGGCGCATCGATGACGCTTGAAGAAAAACTGCGCATCGCCGAGATGCTAGAACATATGGGAGTCGATATTATCGAGGCGGGCTTTCCGATTGCATCGAATGGTGATTTCGAAGCCGTGCGCGAAGTTTCAAAGATCGTCAAAAATTCTGTTGTCGCGGGTTTGTCGCGCGCGAACTTCAAAGATATTGATCGTGCATGGGAAGCGTTAAAAGGTGCGAAGCGCCCACGGATTCACTCCGTTATTTCGACCAGCCCCGTGCACATGAAACACAAATTACAAATGGAGCCGGATCAGGTTCTGGACGCCGTGATTGCCAGTGTTACCCATGCGCGGAATTTGTGCGGTGACGTGGAATGGTCTGCCGAGGATGCGACACGCACAGAATTTGATTTTCTGTGCCGGTGCATCGAAGCGGCTATCAAGGCCGGCGCAACAACAGTCAACATTCCTGATACGGTTGGTTACGCCATGCCCGCCGAATATGGCAAGCTGATCGCAGATTTGATCGCCAATATTCCAAACAGCGACAAGGCGGTGTTTTCCACGCATTGCCATAATGATCTGGGGCTTGCGGTTGCGAATTCGCTGGCGGCTGTTTCCAATGGCGCACGTCAGATAGAGTGCACTATTAATGGGCTGGGTGAGCGTGCGGGCAATGCTGCGCTTGAAGAAATCGTCATGGCGCTGCGCGTGCGTAACGATTTCCTGCCTTATGAAACTGGCGTGATCAGTGAAAATTTTGTTGCCGCTTCGCGTATGGTTTCAACGGCTACGGGCTTTCCGGTTCAGTATAACAAGGCCATCGTTGGTAAGAATGCCTTTGCGCACGAGTCTGGTATCCATCAGGATGGGATGCTCAAGAATACCCAGACCTATGAAATCATGACGCCTGAAAGTGTGGGCGTTTATCAAAGCTCGCTCATCATGGGAAAGCATTCCGGACGTCACGCCTTCCGCAAGAAAATCGAAGAGATGGGCTATCATCTCGGACAGAACGCCATTGAAGACGCCTTTGTGCGTTTCAAGGAACTGACGGATCGCAAGAAACAGGTCTATGATGAAGACATTGCGGCATTGATCGATGACGCGCTGGCGCGTGGCCAGGATAAAATCAGGGTTGTCTCATTGGCAATCATCGCGGGAACCAAGGGGCCACAAAGCGCCACACTGGAACTGGATGTAGATGGTGAAGTGCGCACCACGACAGCCACCGGCAATGGCCCCGTTGACGCCATTTTCAATGCTATCCATGCGCTATACCCGCATGAGGCGCGCCTGCAATTGTATCAGGTGCATGCGGTTACCGAAGGTACGGATGCACAAGCGGAAGTTAGTGTACGGCTTGAACAGAACGGCAAGGCTGTGACAGGGCAGGGTGCTGACCCGGATACGCTGGTTGCAAGCGCCCGCGCCTATGTTAATGCGCTTAACCGGCTTTTGATCAAGCGCGACAAAACCATCCCGGTTGCCCTCACGGCGACTGTTTAAAATGCCAGATGGCGCAGATAGCAATGGAATACCACTGGCGGTTCAAGCCGCCAGCCCCTTCAACTGCAAATAAAACCAATTTTGAATAATTTTAATCGTGTTTGCGAAAAATTAACCATTTTGGATTTTTTATGCATTAGATATCGCGCGTATTCGTTGAGTGATAACGGGTTTTTTTAGTAGGGGTAGTTTTGGGTATGTTTTCCAATCTGTTGGGTTTCTTTTCTGCCGACATGGCTATTGATCTCGGCACAGCCAATACGCTTGTTTACGTAAAAGGCCGCGGGGTTGTCCTCAATGAGCCTTCTGTGGTTGCCATTGTAGAGATTGGCGGCCGCAAGCAGGTTCTCGCCGTAGGGGACGAGGCCAAACAGATGCTTGGTAAAACACCAGGCAATATTGAGGCCATTCGCCCCATGCGTGAGGGGGTGATCGCGGATTTTGAAGTTGCGGAAGAAATGATTAAACATTTTATCCGTAAAGTGCACAACCGCAGGTCATTCGCCAGCCCGCAGATCATGATTTGCGTCCCGTCCGGGTCAACTGCGGTTGAGCGTAGAGCCATTCAGGATTCAGCGCTTTCGGCCGGGGCGCGCCGGGTATTTTTGATTGAGGAACCCATGGCCGCCGCCATTGGCGCAGGACTGCCGGTTACCGAACCAACTGGCTCGATGGTGGTTGATATCGGCGGTGGTACGACCGAGGTGGCAGTCTTGTCTCTGGGCGGGATTGTGTATGCACGATCCGTCCGTGTTGGTGGCGATAAAATGGATGAAGCAATTATTGGATATATCCGCCGCCATCATAATCTGATGATCGGAGAAGCCAGTGCCGAACGCATCAAGGCGCAGATTGGCGCAGCCTGTCCACCGATTAACGGGGACGGCCCCTCTGTGACGCTTCGCGGCAGGCATCTGATTGATGGTGTTCCCAAAGAAATCAGCATCTCGGAACGCCAGATTTCCGAGAGCCTGGCTGAGCCTGTGAGCGCAATTGTTGAAGCGGTGAAGGTCGCCCTTGAACAAACCCCTCCCGAACTGGCAGCCGATATTGTTGACAAGGGTATCGTATTGACAGGCGGCGGCGGGCTTTTGAAAAACCTTGATCTGGTGCTGCGCGAGGCGACCGGTTTACCGGTTATTGTAGCCGAAGATCCTTTGTCCTGTGTAGCAAAGGGCACCGGCATCGCACTGGAGCATCTGAAAACCATGCGTCATGTGCTTTCGGGCATAAGTTAAGGTGGGATGGAATAAGGGATGACAAAAATGAGGCTGCGTATTGACCAAGGGGGGGGGCGACTAGCAATTCGATTGCAGGACCTTGGGCAGCGGCTGTCATTTATTATCCTTGTGCTTGCGGCGATCTTTCTATTGCTGGCGGGACGTGCGGAAACCGAGCGAATGGAAGTGTTCCGCACCGCGCTAAGCGATTTTACTGCACCACTTCTCGAGCTTTCTTCCCGGCCAATTCAGGCGTTGCGTTCGGGGTTTGAAGAAGTTGATCTATATTTTAATACCCTTGAAGATAATCGCATTTTACGTGCGAAACTTGAACGGTTACAGGCCTGGCACGCACTTGCCCTAAAATTGGAAAGTGAAAACAAAGAATTCCGTTCACTGCTGAATGCGCAGGATGTACCAGAATCTCCCTTTATCTCGGCGCGGGTTATTGGCGATTTGGGCAGCCCCTTTGTTCACACAGTGCTGATCAATGTCGGTCAAAAGCATGGCGTCCAAAAGGGAATGCCTGTTATCGGTTCTGATGGCCTGATCGGGCAGGTAGTGTCGGCGGGTAAACAGGTCGCACGTGTTTTATTACTATCGGATTTGAACAGCCGGGTTCCCGTTCGCCTGGAGACGAGCGGGTATCAGGCTGTACTGGCCGGTGACAATGAGGTGCAGCCCCAACTGTTCTATTTACCTGCACGCGTGAAAATAAACATTGGAGACCGTATCGTTACATCCGGGCATGGCGGTGTATTTCCACCAGATATTCCTGTGGGCCAGGTCAGCAGTCTTGATTCGGGCGCATCCAAAAATGAAATTCGTATACAGGCATTTTCCGATGAACACCGTCTAGGTTTTGTGCGCGTACTGCAATATAAGGGGCACGAAGCGCCTCCTGGTACAATTGGCGTCGTTCCAATGGATGTTACTTCCGCGAAGGATGGCGGTGATGTAACGCCAGCACCCAATTCACTGGCCGCCCCAGCAGCGCAAGGACAATGAAAACTTCTCGACCACATGGTGAATTTTGGCGTTTTATATCGGCGCTGATACCTGCCTCGACTGCGATTTTATTTGTTCTTGCCAGTATTGTTCCCGCCGGTGTGCCGGGGTTCAGCACTGTCACCCCCCTGCTAAGTGTTGCTGCTATTTTCTTCTGGGTTGTCGCGCGTCCCAGTCTTATGCCGCCTGCGGCTGTTTTTGGGATAGGACTATTTCAGGACGTGCTATCCGGCGGACCCATTGGGCTGTGGGCTTTGACGTTTTTATTGGTGCAGTACCTTTCTCTGTCACAAAGACAATTTCTTGTTGGTCAGGCATTTGTTCTCGGTTGGATTGGATTTGCATCCATCGTAACGGGCGCTGCGTGTCTCGCATGGATTGCTGCATGCATTTATTACGATGTATTTTTATCACCTGTGCCCGTTTTTGTGCAGGCGGCGCTTACTATTCTTGTATATCCGGCCATAGCATTGATATTGATCAGTTTGTCGCGCTGGATGCCATTGGCGCAATAATACGGATAGGGATACGGTCGTAATGTTGCCTGGCGGCCGCGAAAATAAACAGATCAGAAGTTTCACGCGCCGCGCTGCAATTCTTGGCGCCGGACAGGCGCTGATGTTTGGCGTGATTGCCTCGCGGGTTTATTACCTGCAGGTTGTTGAATCGGAGCAATATAAAGTTCTGGCCGATGAAAACCGGATTAGCCTGCGCTTGTTGCCTCCCCGGCGAGGACGGATACTGGACCGTTTTGGGGAAGAATTGGCGACACTCCGGCAGAATTACGGCGTGATTCTAATTCCGGAACGAACCAGGGATGTAAAGCGCACATTGGAAGTGCTGTCCGAACATGTTCCGATCAGCGAGGAAAACCGCAAACGTGTTCTGCGGGAAATACGCACGAAGCGCAGCTTTATGCCGATTATCATTGCAGAAGATTTAAGCTGGGAAGATTTTGCGCGTATCAATGTCAAAAGCTATGACCTTGCCGGTGTACAGCCTGTGGTGGGCGAAACCCGCGCCTATCCTTACGGGCCATTGCTGTCGCATTTAATTGGATATGTGGCTTCAGTTTCGGAAGATGATCTTGCCAAAATTGAGAACCCCGAACCTGTGTTGCGCGCACCGGGTTTCAGGATTGGTAAAAGTGGCATCGAAAAGATGCAGGATGCCGAACTGCGTGGCCGGGCAGGGAATATGCGGGTGGAGGTCAATGCCTATGACCGGGTAATACGCGAGCTTACCCGCACAGAAGGGATCCCGGGCAAGGATACGGTTTTAAGCATCGACATTGAGTTGCAAAAGGCCGCCGCCGCCGCATTGACCGGACAAAGCGGGTCCATTGTCTGTCTGGATATTGAACGCGGTGAAGTGCTGACGCTTGTATCCGTGCCGGGGTTTGATCCGGATAATTTCAACATGGGACTATCGGGCGCGCAATGGAAGGCGCTGCAGAATGATCCCATGCATCCGTTGATCAATAAATCCATCGCGGGGCTGTATCCGCCGGGATCGACCATCAAACCGCTGATCGCGATTGCGGCATTAGCCAGCGGTGCGATGTCGCCGAGTGATGGTGTGTATTGCAATGGCAAGGCGCGTCTTGGCAACTATCTGTTCCATTGCTGGAAAAAGGAAGGTCATGGCGCGATGTCAATGCGCGAGGCCATCAAGCATTCATGCGACGTTTATTTTTATGAAGCGGGACGGCGCACGGGAATTGTGCCCATGCAGGAAATGGGAAACAAGTTTGGCCTTGGTGTGAAACTGGACATCGGCCTGCCGGATGAAAAACAGGGCCTGATGCCGTCTCCCAACTGGAAGCGCGCGCGGTTTGGCCAGCCCTGGGTAGGTGGCGAAACCCTGATTGCGGCAATTGGTCAAGGCTATATCCAGACCACGCCGTTGCAATTGGCTGTAATGACGGCGCGTTTGGCAAGCGGAAAAGTGGTCATGCCACGCCTGATGCGCGATGTCTCAGCAGATGCCAGGCCGATTATTTTTCCTGACATGAATATCCCAACCGGCTTCTTAAATCTTGCCCGCGATAGCATGTGGGCGGTTGTCAATGAAGTGCGCGGCACCGCCTATACCAAGCGCATGGATTATAACGGCTACCAATTTTCCGGCAAGACCGGAACGGCGCAGGTGCGGCGCATCAGCCGCGAAGAACGCTATCGCGCGGGCGGTGTGACGAAAAACGAGAATCTTCCGTGGGAACAGCGCGACCACGCGCTGTTTGTCGGATTTGCCCCTTCGGACAAGCCGCGCTACGCCATTTCGGTGGTTATCGAACATGGCGGCGGCGGCTCTACTGTAGCCGCGCCAATCGCCCGCGACATATTGACGCTGGCTCTGGCGCGGGAATCTCAGGACCTCAAACTGTACGCACCCACTGCGCAAACGGCATAGTTTGCCTTACCGGTTGCGGTGATCGCGTGCCTGTCCGGCTACTTTTGGGTGCGGGTAGGGATGATGCACTTCCTTGCGGCGGAACGGAATTTTCTGCATCTTCGCCACGGCCTCGTTATAGATCGCCAGCAACTGATCCTCTAATTGATAATTCAACGGGTCAGCTTTATTGGCAAATTTTCCGTCATTGTCCGGGCGGTGTTTCAGCATCCAGGAAACGGTGCGCGGAATGGCTTCCTGCATCGGGACCAGATCGCAGTATCCCAGATCATGCCTGATGTTATACAGATCCATCAACTGATGGTTCGTGGACGTATCAAGCGGCAGGAAATCGCGCGATGTATGCGCGTAAGCATCCGGGATGCCGCAAATTTCAAATTCCCAATCCATGCAGCGGGCGATCATTTGCGCCCATGCGCCAACAGATACAGCCTGTTCATCAGCGCAATTATAAATTTTTCCCGCTGCGGCGTCCGGCTTGTCAACCGCCAGCAGTACGGCATGCGCCATATTTTCTGCATAGCCACGCGACACAACCGTCATGCCATTATCTGCCAGGGCGATTTGTCTGCGTTTGTCCTGGACACGTTTCATGATCAGCCACTCCAGGGAGCCGATGGCATTGGGACCATAGACCATCGGATAGCGGAAGGTGGTGGCGTTGTAATGCCCGGCCTTGTGGAACCCCATAATGGTGTCTTCTGTCTGCCGGATCAGCCAGCCAAAGCTGGCTTCTTCCGAAGATTCGATGCGCTGTGCATTTTCAGGTGTCGGGATTGGCATGCCGGGTGGAAAATTATCCTGCGGATTAAACATGCCCCGGTAACTGGGTGGACCCCCTATCGTAATCAGGCGCGGCGTAATACCAATAAGCGCCTCGGCAATCACGCGGATACGCCCATAGGTGGCGATTACAATATCGAATGTGCGCCCCGCCAATGCCGGGTCAATGGTTTCACGAAAATGCGGATCGACATGGATATGTTCCACTTCGGGCGGATTTTCGTCCAGTTCGTGGGTGCCACGATGCAGCATCGCCACCTCATAGCCGCGCGCGATTAATCCATTCACCAAATAAGGGCCGGTTGGCCCTGTTCCGCCAATCACCAAAGCTTTCATTATTTATTTTCTCTCCCTGTGTCTGCCGGTTTCGGCCCGGCAGGTATTTTTCGTTTAGCGGTTTCTGTGATCCAGCCCCTCGCCAGGTTTTTTGGGATGCGCATAGGAATGGTGCACCGGCGCGGGAGTGAACCGAATTTCCTGTAATTGGGCTTTCGTTTTATTGTAGACGGCCAGCAACTGATTCTCCATCGCGTAATCCAGCGGCGTGGTGTCCGGCCTGTGTTCCAGCATCCATTTTACCGTATGTGGAATGGCTTTTTGCATCGGCACGACATCCCGGTATCCCAGATCTTCGCGGATTGCAGCAATGTCCATAATCTGATGATTGACCGAATTGTGATAGAGCAGGAAGTCAGCCGCCGAATAGGCGAACATGCCTGGCAGGCTGCAAATTTCAAACTCCCAATCCATGCTGCGGGCGATCATCTGCACCCATTGCGCGACGGTCAGTCCTTGCTCATCGGCACAATTGTAAATTTTCCCGGCAGAGGCTTCCGGTTTGTCCGCCGCCAGCAGTACCGCATGGGCCATGTTTTCGGCATAACCGCGCGACAGAACGGTCAGCCCGCCTTCGGGCAAAATAATCTGCCGCCGTTTGTCCTGCACCCGCTTCATAATATGCCATTCCAGTGAGCGAATGGAGTTTGGTCCATACACCATCGGATAGCGGAACATGGTTGCGTTATAATGCCCTGCCGCATGGCCCTGCATCACCACATCTTCTGTATGCCGGATCAGCCAGCCAAATTCGAATTCCTCGCGTGTCGCAATGCGTTGCGCATCCTCGCGCGTCGGGATGGGCATGCCGGGTGGCGTGTTCGCCTGCGGCTGCATCATGCCGCGATACCCGACAGCGCCACCCACAGCAATCAGGCGGGGAGTCTTGCCCCCTAGCGCCTCTGCAATGACACGTATGCGCCCATAGGTGGCGATCACAATGTCGAATTCGCGCCCTTTCAGCCCTTCGTCCAGGGTTTCCCGGAAGTGTGGGTCCACATGAATATGTTCAATTTCTGGCGGATTTTCTGGTAATTCGTGGGCGCCCCGATGCAGCATGGCCACTTCATAGCCCCGCGCCCTTAGCCCGTTGATAATATAGGGTCCGGTGGGACCCGTGCCGCCGATTACCAAAGCTTTCATTTGCTCTCCCCGAACCCCATGAAATATGATCATAATTATAAGAGACATGGCCACGAAACGCCATGCCAGAAAAGGGAGCCACAGGATGAAACACAGACTGATATCGGCCGATGGGCATATCGACTTTCCATTGATGCCGGAAAATCTCTGGCGTGACAATGCGCCCGCAGAATTGAAAGACCGCATGCCGCGCATCGTCGAACGCAAGGGCAGCCGCATCTGGGAATCTGCCACGGGCACATCGCTTGGACTTGCCGGCGGTATGGGGTCGGGCGGCAGACGCTATCAGCCGGGGCAAATTCACCGTTCAGACCGCATGGCGGAGCAGGGGCTGTATGCGGATCAGGATAAGGGCATCATGCGTCCGGCAGATCCGCATTTGCGTGTCAAGGATCAGGAACTTGATGGTGTGTCCGGCGAAGTGCTGTATGGCATTCTGGGCGCCGCCAACAAGCTGGTTGATCCCGATGTGGTGAAATGCGTGGTGCGCACCTATAATCAGTGGTTGTCCGATTTCTGCAAGGCGGCGCCGGGCCGTTTTGCAGGTGTCGGCTGCATTTCTGGCGGTACGCCGGAGGAATCGGCGCAGGAAATCCGCCGCATAGCTACGCTTGGCCTGAAAGGCGCGGAACTGGGGCTTGCCGGAGATATGTTGCCGCTTTGGCACAGTGATTGGGAGCCAGTCTGGAAAGCATCTGCTGACACTGGTGTGCCGGTGCATTTCCACACCATCGGCCCGAAACTGGACGAGCGCTGGTACAATGATCCGAAAACCCGCCGGCCCTGGTTTGCGACGCATATGACCGGGTTTCAAATCCCGATGCTCAGCATTCTGGCGGCGATCATCTTTAGCGGCGCGCTGGAGCGTTATAAAAACCTGAAAGTGGTGATCGCCGAATCCGGCATTGGCTGGATCCCCTATGTGCTGGAGCGCATGGATTATGAATGGGAAGATCAGTTCAAAGACGTGGTGCCCCGCCCGCCAAGCGAGTACTGGTACGGCCACATGTATGCAACATTCCAGATCGACCGTGTTGGCATTGAAAATGTAAAACGCATCGGCGAAGATAATATCATGTGGGGTAATGATTTTCCGCACCCGGATGGTATCTGGCCCGATAGCCGGGCGTCGCTGACTGAACAACTTGCGGGTGTTGATGAAAAAATCATACGCAAGATAACCCATGACAACGCGGCGAAACTGTATGGCTTCGCGACATCATAATGTACAGCATGGGAATGGTTGAGTTTTTCTACTAATGTTGAATGATGCTGTTCCCATGTCTAAAACAGGTTCATCTGCAACCAGCGGTGAGGCGGTTTGCCAGATTCTGGCAGGATTGCTTGATGATCTCACGATGAACGCGCCTGGCGCGCTTATGGCGGCGGATATTGAATATCTGCATAAATACCGCGTTGCCATACGCCGCATGCGTGTGCTTGTGGGCCAATTCAAAGATATGATGCCTGCTGAAGACGCGGTGTATTTATCCGGAGAATTGCGCTGGCTAGGGCAGATGACTAGCCCGCTGCGTGACGCTGACACCTTTTTAGCGGTGTTTGATAAATATCGCGGCTGGTTACCGGAGGAGTTGCAATCTTCTCTACAGCCACTTCAGGAATATTTGCAGAAAAATCAAAAAGATGAACAGGAAAAATTTGTACGGGCACTAATGGATAACCGCTACTTACTATTCATTGCCAACGCGCGCGTCTTTGTGACGAAAGGCTATGCGGATTGGAACAACCAGGCATGGTCAATATACATAGACCTGGCCGGTGCAAAAATCTGGCGTATCTACAAAAAAATATTGCGCCGGGGACGCAAAATTGGCTCCGCCTCTCTGGCGGCCGCCCTGCATGAACTGCGCAAAGATGGTAAAAAACTACGTTACCAGATCGGTTTTTTTGAAAAGATATCGCCAGCGCACATATCTCCCGGGTTATCGAAGCAGATGCGCCGCTTCCAAACCATTCTTGGCGATCATCAGGATTTTGAGGTGCAGGCAGAAACGCTGATGCTATTTTGCAAGCAGTTGATGCTGGATAAAACTGCTTCACATCACACTTGTCTGGCGATAGGTATGCTGATCGGTCACCTGAATGCACACCAGGCTGGGGCGCGGGCCAAATTTGAAGCCAGCTTTTATGAGTTTTCCAGAAAACAAAGCAGATCTGAGTTCCGGGAGTTATATAAAAAAAGCCGGATCTGAACAGGCCGCAATTATTTGAGTTTCTTCTGCAAACGAAATGCGCGCTGTACCGACTTATGGATTCCCTCCGGTAAATACAGTGCTTCAGATTCCTGTAGCGAAAACCAGCCTAATTTGTCGTGTTCAATGCTCAATCTTGTATTCGCTGTTGAATCGGCCAGTTTGCAGATATGGCTGACCAGGAACACATCTATTTTATTTGGACGCCTGCGTATCCAGCGATGCAATAGCTTGCCTGGTTTAACGGTTAGGCCGGTTTCTTCCAGAACTTCCCGTATAAGACATTGTTTGGGATTTTCTTCGATGCTCAAGCGGCCACCGGGAATATCCCATTCACCACTGGGCTTGCGCAACAACAACACCCTGTCATCCAGAAAAATAATCCCCTTTATGGAGACGTAAAACTGTGTGTCCTGCCGCTGCAAGGGGCCACTCCATAGGTTTTTAATGATTATCTGTTAAGAGGTCTGCGCAATCCATGTGCAATGTCGCGGTCATCCGGATGATTGCATTTACGCTGATAGTTAACATTTCATTTGTAATTTCCTGATTAACTAAGGTTACAGAAATATGACGCGGGCGGGAGACGGCATGAATCCTAATCATCAAAGCATCGAGCTTGAAATATTGCGTATGTATGTTGAGGCGCGGCTGCGCAACATCCCATTGCAAATTTTCATGCTTGTATCAGTTTTTAGCGTTATAGTCTTTCTTCAACCTGTGTGGGAAGCGGCCTTATGGATGGCGGCGGGTCTATTTATAACAGGTCTGGGATGGATATTTTATCCGCGCTTTCTGTCAAAATCCCTTGCCGCCGCTGACTATCAGGGCTGGCTAATCACAATCATCGTGCACAGGGTTTTTGTCGGTTTTGTTCTATGCAGCCTGGTTTTGTGGGCATGGAATCCCGAATTTCCTGCCGGTAATTTAATACTTGTTTTGCTGATTGCCCTGCAAATTCCGCTTTCCGCCATGACAGGGGCGGTCGTGCTGCCCGTCTTTTATTCCGAGCAGATATTTGCAGCCTCTGCTGTTACATATGGTTCATGGATTTTGACGGCTCAGTGGGGCCATCCGGAAGTCATGGTCCCGGTTGGTTATTACCTTCTCGCCAGCATGACTTTTCCTATCCAGGTAAATCGGGGTATGCGAGAGATGCTGAACCTGCAATTCGGTTTAAAGGAAGCGACTGTTGCGGCCGAAGCAGCAAATCAGGCGAAAAGCAGTTTCCTGTCAACCATGAGCCATGAAATTCGCACTCCGCTGAATTCAATCATTGGTATGAATGGGTTGCTGCTGGATTCACCATTGACATCTGAGCAGAGTAAATACGCTCTTGCCGCCAAGAATGCCGGCACCCATCTGCTGCATCTGATCAACGATATTCTTGATTACAGCAAACTTGAGGCAGCTCATATAGAGTTGGAAATAATTGATTTTGATCTGATCCAGGAACTGGAGTCAGCAATTAGCATAATCGGTGTTGAAGCCAATGCAAAAGGCGTGGCGCTGAATTATGAGATTCTTGACGGCGTGCCGCCTTATTTACGCGGCGACCTGGCCCGTTTACGTCAGGTGATCTTTAATCTGCTAGCCAACGCAGTTAAATTTACGGAAGAGGGATCGGTACGTCTTGTAATATCCCGGATAGCGGATCAGGGCAATGCAGCTCCAAATATTGCCTGGCTGCGGGCGGAAATTGTTGATACCGGAATAGGAATCGACTCAGACAAAATCGCGCTGTTATTTCAGGATTTTACCCAGGCTGATACATCGACGACCCGGCGTTTTGGCGGCACGGGTCTGGGGCTTGCCATCAGCAAGCGCATTGTCGAGTTGATGTCAGGCGAAATTGGCGTAGAAAGCATACCAGGCGCGGGGAGCACCTTCTGGTTCACAGCGCCTTTAGAAATCACTCAGAAGGCGGCATCTGATGAGGCATCAGAAGTTGCTCTGGCGCCCTACACATCAGAAGATACGATGATGCTGCGCATTCTTGTGGCCGAAGATAATCCAAGTAATCAGTTTTTGATCCGTACGCTGCTGGAAAAATTTAACTACGCTTGCACCATCGCAAACAACGGACAGGAAGCGTTGGAAGCCGTGGTTGGCGGCGGGAAGTATGATTTGGTGCTGATGGACATGCAGATGCCGGTAATGGATGGTATTGACGCTACCCGCGCGATCCGGGCCTTGCCGGGATCTTCAGGTAAAATGCCCATTATAGCCTTAACAGCCGATGCCATGACCGGAGTGCGCGATAAGGTGCTTAACGCGGGCATGAATGATTATTTAAGCAAGCCAATCGACGTCCGTGCACTGAGTAAAGCACTTGGGCATTGGGGCAATATTTCGCGTCAGCAAAGCCTGTACGATTTAGAGGCCTTTGAAAACAACACCGGGATTGTCACCCCGGCATTGATCGATGAATCGGTTCTGAAATCCATGGCCGAGGTGCTGGGCGAACAAAAGACGGCTGAATTACTGAATGAATTCTGGCCGACAGTGGAAGAAAAACTGTTTGAGCTTCGTCAAGCCCTTGGCGCAAAAAACGAAAGCAGAATTTTGGCGATTGCCCATGAACTGAAAGGTTCGGCGGGGAATTTTGGTGGTCTGAGGTTCTCGCGCATCGCCGCGAAACTTGAGCAAGATGTATGCGACCCTGTCCGTGCAGCTCAGCATATTGAGAGCATGTCGGAAACGGCGATAGAAACCCAGCGCCAGGCAATGGCCTTTTTCAAGTCAGGAAAGGCGGCCTAAACCGCTAAATTAGCGGTTTAGTTCCTTCATGGCGTCGTCCAGCCCACCCAGTGTCAGCGGATACATGCGGTGCGACATTAACTGTTCAACCACCTGGATTGATGGCGTGTATTCCCAGTGCTTCTTGGCAACCGGGTTTAGCCAGACGGCTTTCGGGTAGATATCCAGCACACGCTGATACCAGACCTCACCGGCCTCTTCATTCCAGTGCTCAACGCTACCACCCGGATAGGTGATTTCGTATGGGCTCATGGTCGCATCGCCAACAAAAATAACCTTATAGTCGGAACCGTATTTATTCAGCACGTCCCAGGTCGGCATTTTTTCATTGTGGCGGCGGCGGTTGTCTTTCCACAGATGCTCGTACAGGCAATTATGAAAATAGAAATATTCCATATGCTTGAATTCTGTCCGCGCCGCAGAGAACAATTCCTCGCAGGTGCGAATATGTGCATCCATGGAGCCGCCAATATCAAAGAAAATCAGCACCTTGATTTTGTTGCGGCGCTCGGCTTCCATCCTGATGTCAAGATAGCCATTGCGTGCGGTGTCACGGATTGTGCCCGGCAGATCGAGTTGGTCCTGGGCACCCTCGCGGGCAAAACGGCGCAGGCGGCGCAACGCCACTTTGATATTGCGTGTGCCAAGCTCAACCGAATCGTCCAGATTTTTATATTCGCGCTTGTCCCAAACTTTAACAGCGCGCCCATGCCGCCCTTGTTTCTGGCCGATGCGCACGCCTTCGGGATTATAACCGTCGGCGCCAAAGGGTGACGTGCCGCCGGTGCCGATGGCCTTGTTCCCGCCTTCATGCTTTTTCTTCTGCTCTTCAAGACGCTGCTTCAGCATCTCCATGAGCTTTTCAAAGCCGCCCATGCTTTCGATCAATTCCTTTTCCTCATCGGTCAGGAACCGTTCGCCAATGGAGCGCAGCCATTCTTCCGGCAGTTCTTTGCTGTGCGCTTCTCCAACAAATTCCAGGCCTTTGAAATGTTTTCCAAAAACCATGTCGAATTTATCGAGATTGCGTTCGTCTTTTACAAGCGCAGACCGGGACAGATAATAGAACTCATTCACGCTGAATTGGGCGACGTTTAATTTCATCGCCTCCATCAGAGTCAGATATTCCCGCAGAGTCACCGGAACTTTCGCTTCCTTCAACTCGTAGAAAAAGTTGATGAACATCGCCGTTCTCCTTAAGCCTTATTCAAGCCGTTTGCTCAGGTTCTACTATGTACGTTCCCGGCGCGCCAGGAATGCCAGGCGTTCAAACAGATGCACGTCCTGCTCGTTTTTGAGCAATGCGCCATGCAGAGGGGGAATAAGCTTGTTCGGGTCGCGTTCACGCAGGGTTTCAGGCGAAATGTCTTCGGCCAGAAGCAGCTTCAGCCAATCCAGCAGTTCTGATGTTGACGGCTTCTTTTTCAAGCCTGGCACTTCGCGAATTTCATAGAAAATGCTCATCGCGCTGGTGACAAGCTCGTTCTTGATATTGGGATAGTGCACCTGCACGATTTCTTCCATCGTGTCCTTTTCGGGAAACTTGATATAGTGGAAGAAACAGCGGCGCAGGAAGGCGTCCGGCAATTCTTTTTCGTTGTTTGACGTGATGATCACGATCGGGCGGTTATGGGCCTTGATGGTTTCGCCGGTTTCATAAACGAAGAATTCCATGCGATCCAGTTCCTGCAACAGATCGTTCGGAAATTCGATATCCGCCTTGTCGATTTCATCAATCAGCAGCACAGGGGAGGCGTCCCGTGAAAAGGCCTCCCAGAGTTTGCCTCTTTTTATGTAGTTGCTGATGTCTTTCACCCGCTCATCACCGAGCTGCGAATCACGCAACCGTGTCACGGCGTCATATTCGTAGAGACCTTGTTGGGCTTTGGTGGTGGATTTGATGTGCCATTCAATCAGCGGCTTGCTGAGCGCCTTGGAAACCTCGTGCGCAAGCACGGTTTTACCTGTGCCCGGTTCGCCCTTGATAAGCAGCGGACGCTGCAATGTAACGGCGGCATTCACCGCAATCATCAGATCCTCGGTAGCGATATAGTTAGACGTGCCCTGGAATTTCATGGTTTCTGTCTTCTTTGTAATGGTTGATTGCGACAGAAACTAAGGCGGGTTGGCGGCGCAATCAAGGTAAAAAAGGCGGGACCGGCAGAGCCGGTCCCGAATTGATGTGCAGGAAGGGCGTTTGCCCCTCGCAGGTACACTTACTTGAACAGTGCCAGAAGGATGGATGGCGCCTGATTGGCGATGGTAATGGCCTGGGTAGCCAGCTGCTGCTGGGCCTGTAATGCCTGCAGTCTGCTGCTTGCCTTTGCCAGATCCGCGTCAACCAGGGAGCCAAGTCCCTTTTCGGTCGCATCAGAAATCGATTTTGTAAAGCTGTTCTGTGCTTCGACAGCGCGTAGATCGCCTGCAATGCCGCTTAACGCACTGTTGGTAGCGGCAATGAAGTTGTCTAACAGGGGGCTGCTGGAGTTCAGGAAAGTTCTCGCCAGAGTAGAAGTTACGCTGGCGCCAATCGCGGCATTGAATGTTGACGAAGAAGCAAGTACGTCAACACCAGTAACGCTGATTGATGCACCTGTTACGTCGGCGATAAAGTTTATCGACGTCGTATTGTTCAATAAGTTTGTGCCATTAAACTTGGCCTGCTTTATCAAATCTTTGGCTTGTGTAGCCAAATCCTTGAGATCAGTAGTATAGGTTGTACGCTGTGTTGTAGTGATCGCAGTATTGGCAAGTTGCGTCAGCTTGGATTTAATACCCTCGAACAGATTTGACACAGCAGTAGCACCTCCAAGTCCAACCTCGGCGAGGCCGACCGCACCACTTAACCCCTGTTGAACAGCACTCAGAGAGGCAAGGTCTCCACGCAGGCCTTGCGCCACGGCAAAAGTAGACGCATCGTCTTTTGCATCGGCGACCTTGTAACCGGTTTGAACCTGCTTTGACACTTTGTCCAACTGCGTTGCTATGTTTCTCAGGGTTGCCTGGGCGACAATTGCGCCCGGATTAGTGTGAATAGTTGTGCTCATCTTGCTGTCTCCTTTCTGGATTAAATACCCGCATTTTGCAGGGTGGCTTTCGCCGCGTGACATGGCCTGATTTTTCACTTCTGAAATTCAGGAAATTCATGCACTGGTCAGATGGAAAGCAAGTCTTGTGCCACAGTGGAAACATTAAGATAATAGTTCAACATATTGATAACACTGAAATGTTTCAAAATATTGAGGATGCCTTAATATGACTGCCAGGCTATTGTCACAATTTTACCGGGCAGTTTTTTCCGGTGAAAGGCCTCTGGCCGATCTGCTTTTTTACAGGTCTGTCCAGCCCGCGCAGCAATTCCGTCACAGGACCACTATCCGCCTCTCGCAGGTTTAAGTTCACTACAGCCCGCAAGGCACATACCCGGGATGAGATTCACTCCAGGCTATTTGCTGTTTGATTGGCGCCAGAGACAACGTATTATATGATCATACATGTCAGGCTTTGGATATTGAAGGGATCGCGTACCGAATATGATCACCCGTAAAGAAATATGCCCGCCATCTATGTCAAAAGATAGTGGCGTTGACAATGACGAGGATAACCGGACCGGCGTCGTCACCAAAGTCAAACCCAAGACAAAGAAGCCCTCTTTGTATAAGGTGCTTTTGTTGAATGATGACTATACTCCGATGGAGTTTGTGGTGCATATTCTGGAGCAGTTCTTCAACAAGGACCGTTCGGAGGCCATGAAGATCATGTTGCATGTGCATCAGCAGGGCGTTGGCGTCTGTGGCGTGTTCACCTATGAAGTAGCTGAGACAAAAGTCACGCAAGTGATAGACTATTCAAGACAGAATCAGCACCCGTTACAGTGCACCATGGAAAAGGAATAGGTAACCGTGCCTTCTTTATCCCGCAGTCTCGAAGAAAGTTTACATCGCGCCATCGCCAGCGCCACCTCGCGCAAGCACGAATTCGCCACGCTGGAGCATCTGCTTCTCTCCCTGCTTGATGACAAGGAAGCCAGCGCCGTCATGCGCGCCTGCGGCGTCAATCTTGATGTGATCAAGCAGAGCCTTGAAAACTATATCGACAATGAGCTGTCATCGCTGATTGTCGATAATGGCGAGGAAGCAAAACCCACAGCAGGATTTCAGCGTGTCATTCAGCGCGCCGTCATTCATGTGCAGTCTTCCGGGCGTGAAGAAGTAACCGGCGGCAATGTGCTGGTGGCTATTTTTGCGGAACGCGAAAGTCATGCGGCCTATTTCCTGCAGGAACAGGAAATGACCCGCTATGATGCGGTGAATTATATTTCGCATGGCATCGCAAAAGTTCCCGGCATGTCCGAAGGCAAGCCGGTAAAAGGCGCCAATGAACAACAACAGCGCCAGGAAAGATCCAGCAAGCAGCAGGGTGGCGGTGATGCGCTTGCCGCCTATTGCGTCAATCTCAATGAACGCGCCAAAGAGGGGCACATTGACCCGCTGATCGGACGCGGGGCCGAGGTTGAACGCGCGATGCAGATCCTGTGCCGCAGAACGAAAAACAATCCGCTCCTGGTGGGCGATTCCGGAGTTGGCAAAACCGCAATTGCCGAAGGCCTGGCGCGCAAGATCGTGAATGGCGAAGTGCCGGAAGTGCTGCTGGGCGCCACAATATTCTCGCTGGATATGGGGACACTGCTGGCGGGAACGCGCTATCGCGGTGATTTCGAGGAACGCATCAAGGCGGTGATGAAAGAACTTGAAGAGCATCCCGGCGCGATTCTTTTCATCGATGAAATTCATACGGTGATTGGTGCGGGCGCAACCAGCGGCGGGGCGATGGATGCCTCCAACCTGCTGAAGCCCGCGCTGCAAAGCGGTGCGCTGAAATGCATGGGGTCGACCACTTATAAGGAATTTCGTCAGTTCTTTGAAAAAGACCGCGCCCTGCTGCGCCGGTTCCAGAAAATCGACGTGAATGAACCCACTGTGGAAGATGCGATCAAAATTCTCAACGGGCTGAAACCTTATTACGAGGAATATCATAAGGTTCGTTACACGGGAGACGCCATCAAGCTGGCGGTGGAACTGTCGGCAAAATATATCCATGACCGCAAGCTGCCGGACAAGGCCATTGACGTGATCGACGAAGTGGGCGCATCGCAGATGCTGCTGCCTCCGGCCAAGCGCAAAAAGGTTGTCGGCACGCACGAGGTTGAAGTCGTGATCGCCAAAATGGCCCGCATTCCGGCCAAGACGGTGACGCAGAGCGACAAGGAATCCCTGGCCGATCTGGAGGCCGCGCTCAAGCGCGTTGTGTTCGGGCAGGACAAGCCCATCGAGGCCCTTGCGGCATCGATCAAACTGTCGCGCGCCGGTCTGCGCGAGCCCAACAAACCGATTGGCAGCTATCTGTTTTCGGGCCCGACGGGCGTGGGCAAAACCGAGGTGGCGCGGCAGTTGGCCGAGATCATGGGCGTGGAACTGCTGCGCTTTGACATGTCGGAATATATGGAGCGTCACACCGTATCGCGTCTGATCGGCGCGCCTCCGGGCTATGTCGGCTTTGATCAGGGCGGCCTGTTGACTGATGGCATTGATCAGCACCCGCATACCGTGCTGCTGCTCGATGAAATCGAAAAGGCGCATCCGGATCTGTTCAACATTCTGTTGCAGGTAATGGATCATGGCAAGCTGACCGACCATAACGGCAAGAAGGTCGATTTCCGCAACGTGATCCTGATCATGACGACCAATGCGGGCGCGTCCGAAATGGCGAAGCAATCGATTGGTTTTGGCCGCGGTACGAAGGAAGGCGAAGACGAGGAAGCGATCAAGAAATTGTTCACGCCTGAATTCCGCAACCGTCTTGACGCCGTCATTCCGTTCGATCATCTGCCGGCAGAAGTTATTTCGATGGTGGTCGAGAAATTTGTGCTGGAACTGGAAGGGCAACTCGAAGACCGCAATGTCTCGATTGAACTTTCGCAGGAAGCCAATGACTGGATCGCCAAGCGCGGCTATGACCCGCAAATGGGCGCGCGGCCGCTATCGCGCGTCATTCAGGAATATATCAAAAAGCCGCTGGCGGACGAATTGCTGTTCGGCAAACTGGTCAAAGGCGGCCTGGTGCGTATCAGCGTTGCCAGGGATGATGCGGGAGACAACAAGCTGGCGTTCGAATATTTTGAACCGAAGCTCAAACGCTCCGCAAAAACCAAGCCCAATCCCAAAGGCAAGTCATCACCCAGCGGCGGAGGCAAACCGCGTGTGCCACTGCTGACCAATTGAGGCTGTAGGTTGGGGCGTGCCGGCATGAAAAAGCGTTACCTGCACATTGCAGTAATGGTGGTGATGATCGCTGTCATTTTCGCGATCTCACTCATCCCCGCGGAGGCGAAGCCGCGCTTTATTTCCGGCGATAATTATAACGCGACCCAGTTCAGCGCGCCGGGGCTGGAATCCACCATCGGTGAAACCATTAAAATGCTGATTGGCCGAAATGTGGATGCGCATCCCGCCAAATCAGAACATGATACCGGACATGACGCGGTGGATGGCCACGCCGCGCTGAATAGCTATGATCAGGTGCAATGCAGCAGTTTTTGCCGGACAGTCCCCGGCGGACTTGATCCCGAAAGCAACGAAGCCTTTGAGGCCTGTCTCGGCCCCTGCTTCAAATGCGCCCAAATCTCCATCCGCGCCCAGGCGAATGCCGGTTCGACGGATGCCGGACAACCTGCTTTCGATGCGTGTTACGCAAAGTAGCTATCTACCGGTAATCAACCACTTCGCCCGTAACGGCACACTCCGGCAACAAAAGCGGCAGCATTGCCTCGGCCACGGTTTCCGGCGTGGGCAAACTCATCGGGTCTTCGCCGGGCATGGCGGCGGCGCGCATTTCGGTGCGGGTGGCGCCGGGATTGAACAGGTTTACGCGCAGGGATGATTTGGCGTTTTCGGCCGCCCAGATTTTCACGAGGCTTTCGAGCGCCGCCTTGCTCATGGAATAACCGCCCCAGAAAGGTTTTGCGCTGCGCGCCGCGCCGGAGCTTACAAATACGGTGCGTCCGCCGTTTTTTGATTCCTTTAACAGCGGCGCAAGGGCGCGAATCAGCCGCCAGTTTGCAGTCAGATTGATATCCAGCAGTTCCTGAAATTTCTGCGGCGTAATATGCTCGACCGGCGTGATCGGTCCCAGAACCCCGGCATTGCCCACCAGAATATCCAGTGCGCACCAACGCCCAAGGACCGATGCGCCAAGCCGGTCAAGGGCCGCATGGTCCTTCAAATCCAGCGGCACAAGCGTGGCGCCATCCTTTGTCCCAAACGCCTTGATAGCGTCATCCAATGATTCCAGTTCGGCCACATTGCGCGCAACCGCAATCACATGCGCGCCCTCACGCGCCAGCATGATCGCTGTTGCGCGGCCAATGCCCCGCGAGGCGCCGGTGACTAACGCAATTTGTCCAGCAAGTCTTTGCATATCGCCCTAAATGCTTTCGGCGAGCAGGGATAGCTGCCGCTCATCAGAGGGTTCTTCCTGGTCGGTCAATCGGGTGGGATATTCGCTGGTGAAACAGGCGTCGCAATATTGCGGGCTGGCATTGTTGCGCCCTTCGTGTCCCATGGCGCGGTACAGACCATCGATGGAGATGAAGGCCAGACTGTCGGCGCCAATCACCTGACGCATTTCCTCGATATTGCGATGATAGGCCAGCAGCTTGTCGCGCTCTGGCGTATCGACGCCGTAAAAACAGGAATGCGTTGTCGGCGGGCAGGCGATGCGCATATGCACCTCGGTCGCGCCCGCATCGCGCATCATCTGCACGATTTTCATCGACGTGGTGCCGCGCACAATACTGTCATCCACCAGAACGATGCGCTTTCCCGCCACACTCCAGCGATTGGCGTTGTGCTTTAACTTGACGCCAAGCTGGCGGATGCGCTGGGCCGGTTCAATGAAGGTACGCCCGACATAATGATTGCGGATAATGCCAAGTTCAAACGGGATGCCCGCCGTAGCGGCATAACCGATCGCCGCCGGCGTACCAGAATCCGGAATAGGTACAACCAGATCCGCTTTGACCGGCGCTTCGCGGGCCAGTTCCTCGCCAATGCGGCGCCGCGATTCGTAGACGCTTTTGCCTTCGGCCAGACTGTCCGGGCGGGCGAAATAAATATATTCAAAAACGCAAAACCGGTGCGGCACGGGCGGGAAGGGGAACATGGATTCAATCCCCTCTGCGGTGATGATCACCATCTCGCCGGCTTCAATGTCGCGCACAAATTTCGCGCCGATAATATCCAGCGCGCAGGTTTCGGACGCCAGCACATAACAGCCGTCAAATTGCCCCAGCACGAGGGGCCGCACACCTAGCGGATCGCGTACGCCGATCATTTTTTTGTTGGTCAGGGTGACAAGCGAATAGGCCCCTTCGACCTGACGTAGCGCATCATTCAAACGATCCACCAATCGCACTTCGCGGCTGGTGGCCACCAGATGCACCAGCACTTCGGTATCTGACGTGGATTGAAATATCGCGCCATTGCGAACCAGACGGCGGCGCAGCATGGTGGCGTTGGTCAGATTGCCATTATGCGCAACGGCCAGGCCGCCACCGGCAAGATCGGCAAATAAAGGCTGGACATTACGCAAAATTGTATCGCCGCTGGTGGAATAGCGATTATGACCAATGGCGGCGTGGCCGCGCAGACGGCTCATAACCGATTCCTGGGAAAAATTATCGCCTACCAGGCCCAACCGGCGTTCCGAATTAAACCGCATGCCGTCGAACGAAACGATGCCGGCGGCCTCCTGACCCCGGTGCTGCAACGCATGCAGCCCAAGCGCCACCAGTTCGGCGGCGTCTTCATGGCCGAAAATACCAAACACGCCGCATTCCTCATGCGGCTTGTCATCGTCAAGGTCGGGGGTGAAGGGCGGGAACATTGAAGCGCTCATAATTGGATGCAGTCTCTCATATATGGGGTGAAACTTTATGGGGACGCATCGCTGCCCTCAATTAACTGCTCAAGGGATTGCCGCTGCTGTGTCTTATAACCCCTTTCGGGGGTGCTGTCAGCGGGCTGTTTTTGGACCTGGGAATCGGGAGTTTTCCGTACAGGAATGGACGCACCCGGCTGCAGGGTTAAAAACAGATCGGCCCCATAACTGACCAGGGGCAGGGTGCGGGCACTACCTATCCATTCGGGGGGCGTGGGATCCATTGGGATAAGCCAGCCCAGCCCCAGAAACAGGATGGCGACCACCACCGCACCCCGGCCAAGGCCGAATATAAACCCAAGCGTGTGATCCAGCGCACCCACCGATGAACTTTTTACCCGCTTGGAAAGGCTGCCACTCAGTAAAAACAGAATGATCAGGGACGGGATAAAAATGCCCAGGGCGCTGGCCCCATCGGCCAGCCAGCTTGGCGAGATAAAACTGTGGCCAATAGGGCGAATATTGGGAAACAAAATATAGGTTATGGCCGCCGCCCCAACCCAGGCCAGCAGGGACAGGACTTCGCGGGTAAAACCGCGCATAAAGGCAAGCGCCCCCGAAAGCAGGATGATCACAATCACTGCCGTGTCGAAGGGGTTGATAGGCCAGCCGTCCATATATCCGTTCAACCGTTCCGCGATTCGGCCTGATCCTGAAAGTCTTCTACCAGTCGCGCCAACAGGGGTACTTCGTCAAGGCTAATTGCGGCGGGTTTGGCGGTAATTCCGGCTGGCGTCAGAGCGCGGGTGAACCCCAGTTTGGCGGCCTCTTTCAGGCGGGCTTCCGACTGGCTCACCGGGCGGATTTCCCCTGACAGGCTGATCTCGCCAAACACCACCGAATTGGCCCGCACCGGCACACCGGTGAACGATGACACCAGCGCCGCAGCCACCGCCAGATCGGCCGCAGGCTCGCTGATCCGCAATCCGCCCGCGACATTCAGATAGACATCGCTGGCCCCCAGGGTAAGCCCACAGCGGGCGTCCAGCACCGCCAGCACCATTGCCAGCCGTCCACTGTCCCAGCCCACCACGGCGCGGCGCGGGGTGCCCAGGCTGGAAGGGGCGACCAGCGCCTGTATTTCGACCAGCACCGGGCGGGTGCCCTCGATGCCGGCAAATACGGCGGACCCCGACACATCTTCCTGCCGTCCGGCAAGGAACAGGGCAGACGGATTTTCAACCTGCTGCAAACCGGCGCCGGTCATCTCGAACACGCCAATTTCATCGGTAGGGCCAAAGCGGTTTTTGACGCCGCGCAGAATGCGGAACTGATGCCCCCGATCCCCCTCGAAATACAGTACCGTATCGACCATATGCTCGATCACGCGCGGCCCGGCAATCTGACCGTCCTTGGTCACATGCCCGACCATGATCACGGCGCAGCCGGTGCGTTTTGCCGCCCGGACCAGTTCCTGGGTGCTGGCGCGCAACTGTGTGACGGTGCCAGGGGCTGCGTCAATCGCGTCGGTCATGACAGTCTGAATGGAATCGACAATGATAACGGCGGGGGCTTTTGTGTCGCCGCCTTCGAGTGTCGCCAGAATATTGCTCAGACGGGTTTCAACACCCAGTTCTACAGGTGCATCGCTCAGCTCCATGCGTCTGGCGCGCAGGCGGATTTGGGCGGCGGATTCTTCGCCGGAAATATACACGGCCCGGCAACCCCGCCGCGCCAGCGCCGCAGTAACCTGTAGCAGCAGGGTGGATTTGCCAATGCCGGGGTCACCGCCGACCAGTAATGCCGATCCCGGCACGATCCCGCCGCCACATACCCGGTCAAACTCGCCGATGCCGGATTGAATGCGCGGCGCGTCGGGTTCATTCCCCGATAGCGGCATCAGCTTGACGCGCCGCCCGCGCCTGTTTTCCAGTACCGGGGCGATACCGCCGGATGCTTCCTCGGCAATGCTGTTCCAGGCGCTACAGGCTTCGCACCTGCCGGACCATTTACTGCTGAGCGCGCCGCAGGACTGACAGATAAAATTTTGTTGCGCACGGGCCATCAGATGTCATGTCCTGAATTATGCACGAAGCACATCAAGGGTGATGGGGCCTTCAGATTTGGCCTTGATGAACTGTTCGACATGCGGATTGCCGCAATGGTCAATATCGCCGGCAGGTCCACACCAGATGATCCTGCCCTGATAGATCATGGCGATGGTGTCGGCGATGCGCCGCGCGCTTTTCATATCATGGGTGATGGTCAGCGCCGTTGCGCCAAGCTCCTGCACACGCTCAATAATCAGTTCATTGATGATCCCCGCCATGATCGGGTCCAGCCCCGTGGTCGGTTCATCGAAAAACAGAATTTCCGGTTCCGGCGCAATGGCGCGCGCCAGTCCCACACGCTTTTGCATGCCCCCAGACAGTTCCGATGGATTCATGTCCGCCAGATCCGCCTCAAGCCCGACTTTCGCCATTGCCGACAAAGCTTTTTCGCGCGCCGCTTTTGCGGGCACGCCATGCGCCTGCATCAGGCCGAAAGCGACATTTTCCCATACCGTCATGGAATCGAACAGCGCCGAGCCCTGAAACAGCATGCCGACCTTCGCCAGAATTTCTTCGCGCGCAGTGCCGGAAAGGCCCGTTGTTTCACGGCCATCAATTTTGATGCTGCCGCTGTCGGGTTTGATCAATCCCAGAATACATTTCAGCATCACAGATTTGCCTGAGCCGGAGCCCCCAATAATCGCCAGCGATTTTCCGCGCCCGGCTTCCAGATCAATACCCGCCAGCACCTGATTTTTGCCAAAGCGTTTATGCAGCGCGCTTACAGCAATTTTTGGTGTGTCCTGGTTTTGCGTGATCATTCTACGAAAAGAAAAAGTCTGTCAGAATATAATTGAACAGCAAAATCAAAATCGATGCGGATACGACGGCGTCTGTGGTTGCGGCGCCCACGCCCTGCGCCCCGCCCTTGCTGTTATAGCCGTGATAACAGCCCATCAGGGCGATCAGAAATCCAAACACCGCCGCCTTGGTCAGGCCCGACGTGACATCTTCCAGTTCCAGAACATCGATGGTGCTTTTCATATAGATGCCGGCATTCAGGCCCAGCCGCTGCGTGGACGCCAAAAAGCCCCCCATCACGCCGATAATATCCGCAACCAGCACCAGGATGGGCAGGGTGAGCGTTGCTGCAATCAGGCGCGGCGCCACCAGATATTTGAATGGATTGGTGGCCAGCGTCGTCAGTGCGTCAATCTGTTCTGTCACGCGCATGGTGCCAATCTCGGCGGCAATTGCAGAGGATACGCGCCCGGCCAGCATCAACGCCGCCAGCACAGGCCCCAATTCACGCACCATGGAAATGACGACAACCTGGCCGACAAAGCCTTCCGCGTTAAAGCGGGAACCGCCAATATAAATCTGCAACGCCAATACGGCGCCGGTGAAGATCGCGGTCATGCCAACGACAGGCAGCGAGAAATAACCGATGCGCACAATCTGCTGAAAGGTAATGCGCAAGAAAAACGGCGGCAGCACCACATGGCGCAGGGCGGTGGCCGTAAACAGGATCAGGTGCCCGGTAGAAGTCAGGAATGCGATAAAAACACGGCCAATGACCGCCAGAAAGTTCCAACGGCTGATCATGCGCCCGCACCTTCACCAATATAGGACCGGGCCAACCGGCTGCCTAACCGGGTCAGAATTTCATAATTGATGGTGCCAGCGGCGGCGGCGGCGTTTTCCATCGGCACATTCGGGCCAATCAGTTCAATTTCGCCACCTGGCGCACACAATTCCCCGGGAACGCCGGATACATCAAAAGCGCACAGATCCATGGAGACACGGCCGACACAGGGCACATGATGCCCGCCAATGGCCCCAAAACCAGAATTTCCCAATGCACGCATATACCCATCCGCATAACCAATCCCTGCCACGGCGATGCGGGCGGGGCCGCCGGGATGGTAGGTGGCTCCGTATCCCACATAGTCTGTGCTGTCAACGTCGCGCAATTGCAAGATTTTGGCATAGAGCTGCACGGCCCCCTCAAACGGATTACCGCCGGTTCCTGCGGGGCAGCCCCCATACAGGCCGATTCCGGGACGCACCAGATCATATCGATACTCCGCCCCCAATAATGCGCCAGCCGTATTGGCAAGACTCGCGGGCATGCCAGGGAACAAATCACGCAACCTGTTGAAAGTGGTATGCTGCTGCGCATTCAACGGATGCGCTGGCATATCCGCACAGGACAGATGCGACATCAGATAATCAATCTGAACGCCAGCCAGAAGGCCGGGGCTGGTGGCCAGTGTTGCGGCTTCTTTCGCACCCATTCCCAGCCGGGACATGCCGGTGTCAAAATTAAGGATCGCGCCAATTCCCCGGCTGCCGGCAGTGCGCCATGCTGCAAGTTCAGGCAGACTATTAAGGACCGGGCGCAGACCGTGGGCAATATATCTTTCCGCCGCACCGCCAGGCAGGCCATGCAAAATATAAATGCGCACATCCGGTAATATCGCGCGCAAGTCCACGCCTTCTGCAAAATGCGCGACAAAGAAAATCTCGCACCCGGCCTTCGCCAGGCAGCGCGCGACCGGCGCCAGGCCCAGGCCATAGGCGTCGGCTTTAACAGCAGCACCTGTTTTCGCCGGTGCTGCAAGGGCTGCTATTTTGCGGTAGTTCGCGGCGATGGCGTCTAGATTGATAACCAGCCGCGCGCCATGAACGGCGGTGTCAGATTGCTGCGCATCTGGGACGTGCATTACGGATCAATATCCTGTGTTGCCGGATGAATAGCCTTCCCGGGCAAGATTATCGAATTTGGTCAGTTTGCTGTGGAACGCCAGCCGGACCGTGCCGGTTGGACCGTGACGCTGCTTGCCGATGATAATTTCGGCAAGGCCATGCGCCTTGTCCATTTCTTCAATCCATTTGGCGTATTCGGGCTTGTCTTCGCGCGGTTCATTTTTTTGCAGATAATATTCTTCGCGGAATACAAACATCACCACATCGGCATCCTGTTCGATGGAGCCGGATTCGCGCAGGTCGGAAAGCTGCGGGCGCTTGTCTTCGCGTTGTTCGACCTGACGCGACAATTGCGATAAAGCCAGCACAGGCACATTCAGTTCCTTGGCCATCGCCTTCAGGCCCTGGGTGATGGCGGAAATTTCCTGTACGCGGTTTTCCTGCGAGGCGCCGCTGCCGCGCACGAGTTGCAGATAGTCCACGACCACCAGACGCAATCCCTGCTGGCGCTTGATACGGCGCGCGCGGGCGGTTAGCGCGCTGATCTGTAACGCGCCAGTGTCATCAATATATAGGGGCAGTTCCTGCAATTCCTGGCTGACTGTCACCAGACGCTTGAACTCGGTATCATCAATCTGGCCGCGACGAATTTTTTCGGACGTGATGCCGGACTGTTCCGACAGAATGCGCGTCGCCAATTGTTCGGATGACATTTCGAGCGAGAAAAAAGCCACCACGCCATGACGGGAATTTTCACCCTGTGATTCCGACAGATGCTTTTCCTGCAGCAGTTCTTTCGCCGCATTGAAGGCAATATTGGTCGCCAGCGCGGTTTTCCCCATGGAAGGACGCCCCGCAAGGATGATCAGATCGGAACTGTGCATGCCGCCCATCAGCCGGTCGAGATCAATAAACTGGGTGGCAAGCCCGCTTAAACCGCCATCGCGCTCATAGGCCTTGGCGGCAACGTCGATGGATTGGGTAAGCGCGGTTTTGAAGGGTTGCAGGCCGCCCTCATACCGGCCACGTTCGGCCATACTGAATAAACTGGCTTCGGCCTCTTCGATTTGCGTGGCGGCGCTTTCTTCAACCGGTGCGTCATAACTGCGGTTTACGACATCTTCACCAAGCCGTATCAGACCGCGACGGATGGCAAGATCATGGATAATACGGCCATAAAATTCCGCATTGATGATGGTGGTTGCCGAACCCGCAAGCCGCGCCAGATATTGCGTACCGCCAATTTCTGCGAGGCCCTCATCACGCTCAAAATAATTCTTCAGCGTCACCGGACTGGCCAGCAGGCCGCGATGGATCAGCTTGCTGATCGCATCAAAAATTCTTGCGTGCACCGGATCGTAGAAATGCAACGGCTCCAAAAAACTGGACAGCTGATGAAAGCAGTCATTGTTGACCAGAATGGCGCCGATCAACGCCTGTTCCGCTTCCACATTGCTGGGGGGTGACCGGTAGGCGATACCACCAGGCAACATTGCGACATTGCTGGTGGGATTTGCCGCCAGTGCGAATATGGGTGCGTTTCGATTATCTGACATGACTATATCCTAGCGCCCGCGAATCGGCATGCACAGGATTATACCCTGTGGAAAAAATGTATAACGTGGACAATAAAAAAGGGCAGCACATTCATGCCGCCCTTTGACCGGATCCGCTGTTATGGCGGAATTAAATCCTAATCCTCATCCTCCAGGGCGGCTTCGCCCTCATCGAACAATTCTTCCAGTTCCATATCCAGCGCGTCATCATCCTCATCGGCATTCACGAGCACGTTGACGCCTGCGGCCTGCTTTTCAGATTCTTCGAGAGACCGCGCCACATTGACCGTGACCTTCGCCGAAACTTCCGGGTGCAGCACGATGCGCACATCATGGATTCCCAAATTCTTGATCTGACGGAGCAGGGCAACCTGTTGACGGCCCACCGTAAACCCGTTCTCGGTCATGACATTGGCGATGTCGCGGCTGTTCACCGAACCATACAGCAATCCGGATTCGCCGGATTGGCGCAGGATCACGAATGACTTGCCGTCCATGCTTGCGGCAACCACTTCGGCCTCTTTACGCTGTTCGAGATTGACCGCTTCCAGCTGGACGCGGCGGGTCTCGAAATATTTCATATTTTCTTCTGTCGCGCGTAGCGCCTTACGGCGGGGCAACAGAAAATTACGCGCGTAACCGTCTTTCACTTTGACGACTGCGCCCATTTGGCCAAGTTTCTCGACCCGTTCCAGCAACACGACTTGCATCAGTTTTCCTCTCGCCTTTTACAGCTTAGCAACAGCATAGGTGCGGCGCAAATTGACAAAGTTTTCAACTATGCCAAGGCCCACAATGAGTAGAATTGGCCAGCCAAGAGCCAGCAGCAATACATAAACCCCGGTCAGGGCAAAAACCCGGCCTGGTAAGCGGTGGGAGATAACATGGACTGTGGCTAAACCCAAGAAAAAATACGGTATGGCCGCCAAAGCAGTTATAGCGGCGCCTGTCAGCCCAATATCTCCGGGAAAAAGGGCTAATATCACGCCTCCGGCAAGAGGCCAAACCATGAACTGCGGCAAATACATGTTTGAGAGTTCAGGCGAGGGGCGCGCATTCCGGCCAAGCCGCACCAGCAGCCGCTGCGCCAGCGCCCCGTTGCCAATGGAAAGCAGGGTCCAGAACAGCCCAAGACCGGGTAATGCAAACCAGATCAGCCTCTGTTGCAGCACGGCCTCATCAATAGGGGCCGATCCCGACTGCATCTGGGCCTGAATGATTGTCTGGGACAGCAAATCCACCTGCACGATCTGGGGGATCCATCCCCCTAGTCCGCCTTCAAAACTCTGCATAAACAAAGCCAAAACCAGGGTGATGACAATGCCAAGGCCGCTCAACCAGGCAAACAGCAAACCGGCAGGATAATATTCAATATGGGTGACGCCATCGTCGGAGATAATTTCCCGCGACCAGTTTGCGGCGCGGGTGATCACAATCGGCACGGCTGCATTCACCAGGAAATAGGCAAACGCCAGCAAGGGGCCTCCAACAATCGCTATAGCGCCCGTTGCGGCAATGCCGCCGATCAGTGCGGCGGTCCCCCCATAGCCAAGTCCCGCCATGAACAGGGGCAGGGGCGAGAGATACATGGGGATAATGGAAAGCGCTGACCCGGTTGTGGCCGCACTGTACAGGACGGCGCTAAGCAGTCCTGCGCCGATACTGATGAAAAGGAATGGGGGCATAGGCTACCCGCCTGAAAATAACGAAAGGGGGGCAGAAAACCACCCCCCGATCTGGATAGCCCTAGCTGATAATATACGGCAGCAAAGCCAGTTCCCGGGCCCGCTTGATTGCCGTTGCCAATTCGCGCTGTTTCTTCTTGGAAACGGCGGTAATCCGGCTGGGAACGATCTTGCCGCGCTCGGAAAGATAGCGCTGTAACAGCTTGATGTCCTTGTAATCAATCGCCGGTGCATTATCACCCGAGAAAGGACAGGTTTTTCGGCGGCGGAAAAACGGCCGGCGCGCTGCATCTTCGCTCATTCGGAATCCTCCACAACATCGCTGAGGCGTACGGTGCCGTGATCTACGCCGTCGTCTTCAAACAGGCGGCGTGTGCCCCCCTCTGCGCCACGCTCGCGGCGTCCACCGCCGCCCTCGCGCCGGCCACCCGGCCCACCGCCAAAGCCGCCCGGACGCGGGCCGCGATCTTCGCGTGACTGCATCATTGCCGACGGTTTTTCATCCATGGATTCCGTGCGCAGCGTCATGAAGCGTAAAATATCTTCATGAATGCCCATCTGGCGTTCCATTTCCTTTACCGTCGCAGGAGCCGCATCGATATTCATCAGCACATAATGCCCTTTCCGGTTCTTGCGAATCCGGTACGCCATGTTGCGCAAGCCCCAATATTCGGTCTTACCGACCTGTCCGCCGCCTTCGGTAATGACGCCTTTGAACGCCTCTACCAATGCATCGACTTGTTGGGGCGACACATCCTGACGGGCGATAAAGACATGTTCATATGTCGTCATATTATCCCTCTTGTCTCAAGACCATTCGCCATCCACCCCACTTGAAGGAGGGGGCATATCCGCAGAAATCCCCCGGACTGGCGGTCCGGGCGGGAAGCGGCGCACTATACGCATAAAACCTGTGGATGCAAGGCTCTATATCGATCCGATCAGTGCGTCGGGGATCGCCTCCCAGACCTGGCGGATGGCGGCAAACGGGTTGCTGACCAGTTTGCTTTCAGCGCCGAACATCATGGTGGTGCGCTGGCCCAGGTCATAGCTGGCCCAGCCGGGCTTGCCAGTGCGCGCGAAACCGATCCAGGCGTCCATCATCAGCCCCGCCAGCACATCGGCCTGCGGGCCGGAGCCTGAGAATTTCTCCGCGCCCTTCAGGCTATAGGTGCCGAACACATAGCCCAGTTCCAGCGCATGGCAGGCGCCAAACGCGCCCTTGGCTATCGGTGATTTCCAGTCGAACAGATAGGCATGGCCGGTTCCGCCGTTTTTGATGTGGGCCTCCAGCAGGCGGGTGGCGGGCGTGGTGAATATCCGGTCGGTCTGCACCGCCATGAACAGGTTGGGTGGCGTTGGGTCTTCGCCCCGCGCCTGTAGCATCGCGGGATAGGGGGCCAGCAGCTTCTTGAAGTCCACATCCGGCAGGGTAAGGCTGAGGCGTTTCAGCATGCTTTCCTCGTTCAGGCCGGTAATGGCCTTTTCCATCGCCCCGAACAGTTTCCATTCCTCGGTCGTGGTTCCCGTCATGATCGGGATATGCCGGGTCGCGCCGCCGCGCACGGCATGGATCGGGTAATCCGGCAGCACCTCGCCATCGACGGCGGGGCGGAACGGCATGCCGCCCACTTCCGCCACCGTATGCCCCGGCACCTTGTTCAGCGCCAGATGCGCCTGGGCGCGCATAAAGACCTTGCCGTCGGCCTTGCGCAGATCATCGGCCGTTTTCAGTTCGGTCGCCGCCAGCACGGCTTGCGCCACGCGCACCGCCTGGGCCTTGCTCGCCGCCGTATGACAGGCCCCGCTTTGCGGGATCGCCTTGTGGAACAGGCCTTTTGCTGCGGGCAGGCCAAGCAGGGCGCCCACACTCATGCCGCCGGCAGATTCGCCGAATATGGTGACATTGGCCGGATCGCCGCCAAACGCCGCAATATTGTCGCGCACCCATTGCAGGGCAGCCACCTGATCCAGCAGGCCTTCATTGCCCGTGGAAGGAATAGCCCCCTTCGTGATTTCTTTCAGATTGAGGAATCCAAGCGTCCCCAGCCGGTAATTAACAGTGACCACAACCACATCCCCGCGCCGCGCCAGCCGGTCGCTGATATAGATTGGTTCGCTACCGGAACCAATTACAAAGGCGCCGCCATGCAGCCACACCATGACCGGGCGTTTCTTGCCGTCCGCGCCGGGCGTCCAGACATTGAGATAGAGGCAATCTTCGCTGGCGGGCCAGGGACTGCCGCCAAACAGCCCGTCCATCATGGAAGCGTTCTGCATGGCGGTATCACTGAATTTTTCGGATTTTCGAACGCCCGCCCAGGGTTTGGCTGGCTGTGGCGGCATCCAGCGCAGATCGCCCACCGGCGGCGCGGCATAGGGAATGGCCTTGAACAGAGTGACGCCGTCCTGTGTTTCGCCCTCAATCTTGCCGCCGCGTGTCTCTACTATGGTCATTGTCCGCTCTCCCGCTGATGATGATTTCTTATCAGGAATGCTAACCGTATTTCGCGGTGCTTGAACAGGACGAAGTGCACCGCTATCACTGGGCAATTATTATTTCTTAGGAGAAGCACCATGGCCCGCGCATTCACATTTCCTGGACAAGGCAGTCAAACTGTCGGCATGGGCAAGGACTTGGCTGACACTTATAAAGCCGCACGTGAACTTTTCGAGGAGGTGGACGAAGCCCTGCAACAGAATCTGTCGCGGTTGATGTGGCAGGGCCCGCCCGAAGAACTGCAACTGACGGAAAACGCGCAACCCGCATTGATGGCGGTCAGCATGGCGCTCATGAAGGTGCTGGAGAAAGAGGTTGGCTTTAGTCTGGCCAGCAAGGTGAAATGGGTGGCGGGGCATTCGCTGGGCGAATATTCCGCACTGGCCGCAGCCAAAACCATGAGCGTTGCCGATACAGCGCGTTTGCTGAAACTGCGCGGGCAATCCATGCAAAAGGCCGTGCCGGTCGGTGTGGGGGCCATGGCAGCGCTGTTGGGGGCCGAACTGGACCAGGCCAAAGCCGCCGCCGCCGAGGGCGCAAAGGTGGGGGTCTGTCAGGTCGCCAATGACAATGCGCCGGGGCAGGTGGTGATCAGCGGCTCCGTGGGGGCCGTAGAAGCGGCCATCGCCTTCGCCAAAACCCTGGGCGTTAAACGCGGCATGTTGCTGCCCGTCAGCGCCCCGTTTCATTGTGCGCTGATGCAACCCGCCGCCGACGCCATGCGCGACGCCCTGGCCAAAACCGCAATGATTGATCCCACGGTGGGGCTGATCGCCAATATCACCGCCGAACCAGTAGATGACGCCGAAGAAATCCGCCGCCTGCTGGTGTCACAGGTAACCGGTATGGTGCGCTGGCGCGAAAGTGTCGAATATATGGCGGCCAATGGCGTCGATACGATTGTCGAATTAGGGGCGGGGAAAGTGCTCAGCGGCATGGCCAAACGGATTAACCCAGACATCACCCTGCATAGCATATCTTCGCCACAAGAGCTTGATTCATTTGTGAAAACGCTTTAGACGCCTGCCCCTTCCGTGTCATTGCGAGGTGCGTAAGCGCCGTGGCAATCCAGAGTCACAAACTCAGGCTTTCCGATGGCGCTCTGGATCGCCACGCCGCTGCGCGGCTCGCGATGACGCCCTGGGAGCGACACGGCCCTTATTTCCGCGCATTCAGCCACTCCGCCGCCAGCGGCGCGAAATAGCTGAGAACGCCATCCGCGCCGGCGCGTTTGAAGGCCAGCAGGCTTTCGATCATGGCGCGTTCCTGATCCAGCCAGCCATTTTGCGCGGCGGCCATCAGCATGGCGTATTCACCGGACACCTGATAGGCGAAGGTCGGCATCTGAAATTGCTGTTTCACCCGGTACAGCACATCCAGATAGGGCATGCCGGGTTTTACCATCACCATATCGGCGCCCTCGGCAATATCGAGGGCGACTTCGCGTAGCGCCTCATCGGAATTGGCCGGGTCCATCTGATAGGTTTTCTTGTCGCCTTTCAGCACCGACTGGGAACCGACCGCCTCCCGGAACGGGCCGTAAAAGCTTGATGCATATTTTGCGGCATAGGCCATGATCTGAACATGCTCAAAACCGCCTTTATCCAGCGCCGAACGGATCGCGCCAATACGCCCATCCATCATGTCGGACGGCGCAATCACATCACACCCTGACTGCGCCTGCACCAGCGCCTGCGCCACGAGAATTTCCACAGTTTCGTCATTAACGATTTTATCGCCGTCCAGAACACCGTCATGGCCATGGTCCGTATAGGGATCAAGCGCCACATCACACATGACACCGAGATTGAAGCCGCGCTGCCTGATCGCGCGAATGGCCATATTGACCAGGTTATCCGGGTTTAGGGCCTCAGCGCCGCGCGCATCCTTGCGCTTTGGATCGGTGGCGGGGAACAGGGCCATGACGGGAATGCCCAGTTTCTCTGCCCGCCCGGCAGCGGCGGGAACAAGATCAACCGAAATACGTTCAACCCCGGGCATTGCGGCAATAGCTTCGCGCCGGTTTACCCCCTCACAGACAAATACCGGCCAGATGAGATCATTCACGGACAGGGCGTTTTCGGCCACCAGGCGGCGCACCCAGTCTGTGCTGCGGTTACGCCGCATGCGGATGGCGGGGAAGGCAGCGGAAAATTTGTTCATATCAGTGTGGCCCGTTGAAAGTTGCAACGGGCATCATATACCGGTTGGCGCTGTTACCAGAGTCTTTACATGCCTGATTGAATTGAAGCGCAACACCCTCATCGTCATTGCGAGCAAAGCGTGGCAATCCAGAATTACACGGGAAAGCCTTCTTTGTGACTCTGGATTGCCGCGTCGCTGCGCTCCTCGCAATGACGGCGAAGGGATCGCGCCGCACTTAAAGCGCTGTCGCTGCAACGCCAATATCATCCTGATCGCTCATCACCCTGGAAGCAGGGATCGTAATGCCGACGCGGGTGCCAATGCCCACTTCGCTGGCGATCAAAAGCGTACCCCCGTGCTTTTCAATAAAAGATTTTGAAAGCGGCAGCCCCAATCCGGTTCCAGGTTCCGAAGCTGCTATATCAGCGCTGGTCCGCGCCTGACCAAATGGCTTCAAGACAATAGGGATATCTTCCTGCGCAATCCCGATGCCGGTGTCGGTTATGTTCAAAACCAGATTTCCCCCGGCATCCAGATGGAACTCAACTGTAATGTGTCCCCTTTCAGGCGTAAATTTGATGGCGTTTCCAATGATATTCAGCATTATCTGCGTGAAAACCCGCCTGTCACACCAGATATCCGGAATCGCATGAAGCCTGCTTTGCAGGGAGATGTGTTTAGCATCGGCACGACCATGCATAAACCGGAACGCCGTGTCGATGATTGTGTTCAGATGAACGCGATCTTCCTGCAATTCAAATTTACCGGCCTCTATTTTGGACAGATCGAGCACGTCATTGATCAATTCAAGCAGATGAGTCCCGCTGTTATGGATGTCATTTATATATTCAAGATAACGGGGCGAACCCAATGGACCGAATAATTGATCGCGCATCACTTCAGAAAAACCAATCACCGCGTTAAGCGGGGTGCGGATTTCATGGCTCATATGCGCCAGAAAATCGGACTTCGCCCGGTCGGCGGATTCCGCCCGCTCGCGCGCTTCCTTCAGTTCCTGTTCATGGCGCACCCGTTCGGTGACAAGACGCGAAACACTGGAAACCTGAGTAACTTTTCCTGTGTTTTTATCCCTTTCGACAGTGCTTGACCCTTCCATCCACTCCCAATGGCCTGCTTTATGCTGGATACGGAACATATATAAAGGGAGTAATGTGTCCGTCTCTATGCTTTTGGCGTTGGATGAATAGATTATTTCCGCGTCCTCGGGATGAGCAAATTTTGACAGAGGTTGTCCAACGACCTCATCTTGCCGGTAGCCGAGAATGCGTTCAATAGATGGTGAGACATAAATGCATTCACCTTTCATAGAATAGATGCTGATCAGATCATGGGCGTGATCGGCCAGAAGGCGGAATTTTTCCTCGCTTTTCTTTAATTCTTCCTCTGCTTGGCGCCGTGCTGTTAGGTCCGTGATTGTACCTATGACGGCGGGATCGCCTTCATAGACAAATAGGCTTGCGGTGTAGTAGGCCCAGAACGATACCCCGTCCCCGCGTTTCAGTTCAAATTCGACGGCAGTGGTGTCTTTATTGGCAATTTTTTCCACGACTTTATCGCGTTCAGCGGGATTGGCAAAGAAATCCATGCCACGCGCGCCTGGTCTCTCGGATAAATCTTTTATGCCAATCAAATCCAGGGCTGCCTGGTTCATATAAACCAGCAGGCCGCTTGCCAGATTACTGACAATCACGGGGACCGGCACCGCGTCCAGCAAATGACGCAGCCGGGCATAATCCTGCGAGATCAGTTCACCGCGTTGCGCCTCGGTTTTTGCAAGCTTTTGCAACCCGCTTAATTGCTCGACCGAAGCGCGATAGGCGGCGGACACCAGACGCGTGTGTTTGAGCAGGGAGATAAGGAACAGTGGGATAATCAGGCTGATCGCGTAATCCCATGGTGCCCCGTATAGCAGCATGGCCAGCAGCAGGAATATGCCAGCGGGAAGTGAAAAAGCATATACGCATTTGGTCGCGGGGACATTGGCGATACTCCAGGCTGCAATCAACAGGGTGCTGATCATCATCAGCTCCGGCGCAACGTTTTGCGGTAAAAGCCTGAACAATAAGGCGGAGGTGAGACCCCACGCAGAACCGGCAATCAGATTGCCGGCGATCAGCCATTTTTCCCAGAAATCTGACCGGCTATCTCGCGCCTTATCCCGATTGAAAAAATAGCCGATGACGGACAGAAGGTGATTTGTCAGAACGAGACCGGTTCCGGCAAGAAGCGCCTGCGCATGGGAAACGTACGGCCAAATGGTCCATACGACCAGCAAGGCGGCGATATCGGCAGCCCAGTAGTAACGCTCGGCGGTAATCAGCCGGTTATTGGCGATTCTGATTTTGGTTTCGTTATCAATCATCGCCCTTGATCCACCGCGATCCACCGCCTCAGCTTCATGCTGACCAAAAAAACCTTGCGCCATTGACCTCTTTATACATGGTAAACAGTTACCAATTGGTTTCCTTAGTTTTCCGTTAATAGGGTGTATTCTCTGTTTCAACACAAGTAACCGCCGTCACAGTTTCGCCGTTTATTAACCATTAACGGACACGCCTTAGGGAGAACGCATGCAATTCGAGTTAAATGAGGAACAGGCCGCGTTTCAGGCTGCGGCACAGAGCTTCGCGGCCGGGAAACTGGCGCCAAAGGCAGCCCAATGGGATAAAACCGGGCATTTTCCGGTAAATGTGCTGCGCGAGGCGGCGGCTTTGGGCTTTGCAGGCATTTATGTCCGCCAGGATGTGGGGGGATCGGAGTTGGGCAGACTTGAATCCACCCTGATTTTTGAGGCTTTATCGGCTGGCTGCACCTCTACGGCGGCGTTTTTGTCGATCCACAATATGGCGTCGTGGATGATTGACAGTTTTGGGAATCAGACGCAGCGTCAGCAATGGCTGCCGCGTCTTTGTTCAATGGACCTGATCGCCAGTTACTGCCTGACCGAACCTGGGGCGGGTTCGGACGCGGCTTCGCTTTCCACAAAGGCGGTTCTGGATGGGGACACCTATGTCCTCAACGGTGGAAAGGCGTTCATTTCGGGAGGCGGCGTTTCGGACATTTATGTCTGTATGGTGCGAACCGGCGGGGAAGGGCCGGGGGGCATTTCCTGTCTGGTTATTGAAAAAGGCGCGCCCGGTTTGAGCTTCGGTAAACAGGAAGAAAAAATGGGCTGGCGCAGTCAGCCTACCGCCATGGTGCTGTTCGATAATTGCCGGGTGCCGGTTGCCAACAGAATTGGCGCGGAAGGCGAGGGTTTCAGGATTGCCATGCAGGGGCTGGATGGCGGACGGCTGAATATCGCCGCCTGTTCCCTTGGCGCAGCGGGCGCCTGTCTGGAGCTTGCCAGAAATTATATGCGTGAACGCCGTCAGTTCGGCAAACGCCTTGCGGATTTCCAGGCGCTGCAATTCAAACTTGCGGATATGGCGACCGAAATGGCGGCGGCGCGGTTGCTGCTGCGCCAGGCGGCAACCAGGCTTGACGCCAAAGCCTCCGATGCAACATTGTTTGCGGCCATGGCCAAACGCTTTGCCACCGACACGGGGTTCAACGTAGTGAATGAGGCGCTGCAAATTCATGGAGGCTATGGCTATCTGAGAGATTTCCCGCTGGAGCGTTTTTTGCGCGACGTGCGGGTGCATCAGATACTGGAAGGCACAAACGAGATCATGCGGGTGATTATCAGCCGTGAACTGTTGAAGGATTAGGGACGGTGAGTAGCTCATTTTGTCATTGCGAGGCGCGAAGCGCCGTGGCAATCCAGGAGCCGCAAATGCAGGCTTTAGGATGTGACTCCTGGATTGCTTCGCCTTCGGCTCGCAATGACGAAGAATGGGAAGAATGGGATGTGTTCCGTCATTCATGGAAAGAATCTGGTTAAATGAGCGATGAAGTACTTTTCGAACGGATCGGCAGTCTTGGCGTCATTACGCTGAACCGGCCGGATGCGCTGAATGCCCTGACGTTGGGCATGTGCCATGCCATTGAGGCAGAGTTGCGCGTGTGGCGCGATGACGCCAGGGTAAAGGCCGTTACGATTAAAGGGGCAGGCCGCGCCTTTTGCGCGGGCGGCGATATTCGCGCCCTATACGATCTGGGTTTGGCCAGGGATGAATATCCCTATCGTTTTTATCATGATGAATATCGCCTGAATGCGCTGATCAGGCATTTTCCGAAGCCATATATCGCGCTGATCAATGGGATTGTCATGGGGGGCGGCGTTGGCGTGTCGGTGCATGGGGCGCACCGCATTGTCAGTGAAAATCTGCGCTTCGCCATGCCGGAAACCGGCATTGGTTTGTTTCCCGATGTGGGCGGCTCCTATTTCCTGTCGCGCTGTCCCGGGCAATTGGGCCTGTTTCTGGCCCTGACGGGGACACGCATCGGCGCGGCGGACGCGCTATATTGTGGTATCGCCACGGCCTATGTGCCAACGGCGCAGTTTGCCGAATTACAAACCGCATTGGCGAATGCTGCGGCGATAGACAATGTCATTGCGCAATTCGCACAAACGCCCCCCGATGAACCTGCCCTTGCGCAGCATCGCGCGCGCATTGACCGCATTTTTTCCCATGACAGCGTTGAGGAAATTGTGGAGGCCCTGCTATGGGAAGGCGATGGCTGGGCCTCGCAAACCCGCACAACCATTCTTGGAAAATCGCCCATCAGCAGTAAAGTCGCGTTTCGCCAGCTTCGCGAGGGCGCGAAACTTGATTTCAACTCCTGCATGCAAATGGAATACCGGTTGGCAAACCGCTTTATCGAAGGACGTGATTTTTATGAAGGCGTGCGCGCGACAGTGATCGACAAGGGGGAATCCCCGCAATGGTCACCCGATACGCTGGCTGCGATTAGTGACGCTGATGTGGATGCGTATTTCGCGCCACTGGGCCCGCGTGAACTGATACTTGAAAAATAAGGGGCAGGGAAAATGGCGAATATCGGGTTTATCGGATTGGGTAATATGGGGCGGCCCATGCTGCGCAATCTGCTGAAAGCAGGACACAGGGTGCGCGCCTATGACGTTGTGGCGTCCTCGCGCGAAGCGGTAACGCAGGACGGCGCCTCCGCCGTTAATGAACCCGCCGGAGTGCTTGAGGGCGCGGATGCGGTGATCACCATGCTGCCTGCGGGCGAGCATGTGCGCGGCGTTTATCTGGGTACGGATGGATTGCTCGCCAGATGCAAAAACCGGCCCATATTCATTGACTGTTCAACCATTGATGTGGGCACGGCGCGTGATGTTGCGCGCGCGGCAACGGATGTGGGGCTGGAAATGGTCGATGCGCCGGTATCCGGCGGGGTAGGGGGCGCGGCAGCGGGAACCCTGACGATTATGGTTGGCGGTTCGGATGCGGCTTTCGCGCGTGCAAAACCCTATCTGGAACCGCTCTCCAGACTTATGGTGCATGCGGGCGGCTCCGGTAACGGCCAGGCGGCGAAGGCCTGCAACAATATGATACTTGGCATCACCATGATCGGCGTGTGCGAAGCTTTTGTGCTGGGCGAAAAACTCGGGCTGGATCACGCCAAACTGTTTGAAGTGACCGCCAATGCTAGCGGCCAGTGCTGGAGCATATCAAATTATTGCCCGGTCCCTGGCCCGGTGCCCACATCACCCGCCAACAATGATTACAGGGCGGGATTCACTGCGGCGATGATGCTGAAGGATCTGAAACTGGCGCAACAGGCGGCCCTTGCATCGGGCGCCTCTACGCCGCTTGGCGCCGAAGCGCAGTCGATATACAGCCTGTTCAATGCGGCGGGGCACGGAGACATGGACTTTTCCGGCATTATAAAATTTCTGCGCGGAAGTTAGACTGTTTCATTATTTGACTGAAGCGCCCCGCTTAAGCGTCATTGCGAGGAGCGAAGCGACGTGGCAATCCAGAGCCACAAAATCAGGCCTTTGCGTGAGACTCTGGATCGCCACGCTTCGCTTATTGGTACCTGCATCTTCAGGCGCGATGACGAAGTATAAGTTTGTGATTCAGTCTAAACAGAAGCCACTCTAGCCAGGAATCCCGGCCCCAATATTTACATAATGCACTGCGGCAATCGTGTAGAAAACGCTTGCGAGAATGTCCCCGGCATATTCCATTCCCTGATCACTGGCGGCAGTGATCAGGCCAAAAAGGATGATATTCCCCGGGTCATCCGTGCTGACCGGCAATAAGACCATTTCATTTCGGACGATCCGTCCCGAGGTGTAGAGTTCGTCCCCCCCCAGAATAAGACCGCATGGATATTCGATTATGTGTGAAAATTTTTCTGAAATGACATTGTGCTGCTGTGGCGGCGCAAAATTAAGATAATTGGCGTTCGTCGCTTCAAATCCCCAGCGCGCCGCATTCCCCGTTCCAAACAAACGGATGCGATAACCACCAGGTATCTGCCGTTTTTCCAGCATGATGACGCCAGGCAGCAGGCTGAGCATGCCACGCGGAGCAATACTGGATTTTTTCGGCACGAGCCCTGTTTTGGGCAGGTTGAACCAGTAATCTATAAATTTTCCAGTCCGGTCATAAAGGTGCGGCCGGGATTGATTCTCCCTCAGCCTGTTAATGGCTTCGTAACGCCCTTCAAAAATTCTGCCGTTTGTCATTGAAAATCAATCTCATTGATATTAGATGCGCATTGGCGTCACACACTGTTGAGTTTAAATGTTTTTGGGCTAACCGCCATCGGCGTCTCGCCTGCTTTCTGCCGTATCAGCGACATCTGTGACGCCTGCTACATATTTTTTAATAAGTATTTTTATTGGAATTTACACTATTTTGGTTTTCACTTATCTGTTCTATAGTTGGCAACAGCCAAAGCTCAGTAAAGTGTTCAATCTTGCCGTGCATGAAGTTTGATGAATTTATGAATAAAGATATGACTTCACCTGCACACATAAAGATATTTGAGGGATATACCGATACTGTTTCTTTTCTGGAACGGCTTCATCGCTTGTTGCTGGATCTGCTGAAGTGGGAACTGGATTCATGCGGGATTACACAGGTTAATAATGTTCAGGCCTTACTGCTGTACAATATCAGCGACGCTGAAATGACGGCAGGAGAGCTGCGATCACGGAGGCATTATCTTGGATCAAACGTCTCCTACAATCTGAAAAAGCTTGTCCGGGGCGGATTTATTCACCATGAACGGTCAGCTTCGGATCGCCGTTCTGTACGGGTGCGGCTGACGCCTGCAGGACAGCGCATTCGGACGCTGGTAGGTGAAATGTATGCCCGCCACAGCCGATTGCTGGAAGAATCCGGGATATTTGGCGATGAGGGCATAATTAAACTTAACAAGTCGCTTCTGATGCTGGAAGGCGTATGGCAGGCGCAGATGGAACGGCGCCGCCCCTAGCGGCTTCTGTTTAGACTGAATCACAAACCTGTACTTCGTCATCGCGCCTGAAGATGCAGGTACCAATAAGCGAAGCGTGGCGATCCGGAGTCTCACGCAAAGGCCTGATTTTGTGGCTCTGGATTGCCACGGCGCGTCGCTCCTCGCAATGGCGCCTAAGCGGGGCGCTTCAGTCAAATAATGAAACAGTCTGGCAGGCTGCTGAAAAACGCTATGAAAATGCTGCGATTCCCGTGATGGCCCGGCCAAGGATGAGCGCATGCACGTCGTGTGTGCCTTCATAGGTGTTCACCGCCTCCAGATTCATGGCGTGACGGATGACATGATATTCATCTGACACTCCGTTACCGCCATGCATGTCGCGCGCAGTGCGGGCGATATCCAGCGCCTTGCCGCAACTGTTCCGCTTGATCAGTGAGATCATTTCCGGAGAAGCCAGCCCTTCGTCTTTCAGGCGGCCTACGCGCAAACAGCTTTGCAGGCCGATGAAGATTTCCGTCTGCATATCGGCCAGCTTTTTCTGGATAAGCTGATTTGCCGCCAGCGGCCGGCCGAACTGCTTGCGGTCCAGTGTGTACTGCCGCGCCGCATGCCAGCAGAATTCAGCCGCACCCAGTGCGCCCCACGCAATGCCATATCGGGCGTTATTAAGGCAGCCGAACGGCCCTTTCAGCCCCGCCACATTGGGCAGCAGGTTCTCTTCCGGCACAAACACCTCATCCATGCTGATCGATCCGGTGGGGGAGGCCCGCAGCGAAAATTTGCCCTCGATTTTGGTGGTGCCCAGCCCTTTCATGCCGCGCTCCAGCACAAACCCTTTTATATCATTGTCATGCGCCTCGGATTTGGCCCATACCACAAAAATATCGGCGATGGGCGCACTGGTGATCCACATTTTCGCGCCGGAAAGGCTGTAGCCGCCACTGACTTTTTTGGCGCGGGTGATCATGCTGCCGGGATCAGACCCGTGATCGGGTTCGGTCAGGCCGAAGCATCCTACCCATTCCCCGGTTGCCAGCTTCGGCAGATATTTTTCCCGCTGCTCTTCCGTGCCATAGGCATGGATCGGATGCATGACCAGACTGGACTGTACGCTCATGCAGGATCTGTAGGCGCTATCGGCGCGCTCTATTTCACGGGCGACAATCCCATAGGAAACATAATTAACCCCGGCGCAGCCATAGCCGGTGATGGTTGATCCCAGCAGCCCAGCCGCCCCCATATCCCGGAAAATGGCGCGGTCAAAGGTCTCATGCCGGTTGGCCTGCACGATTCCCGGCATCAGACGTTCCCGGGCGAAGGCCGCCGCCGCATCGCGGATCAGGCGCTCTTCTTCGCTGAACTGACCGGCCATCAGAAATGGGTCATCCCAGTTGAACTGCGCCTTTTTATCGTTTGCCATGGGAGATCATCCTTAATTTTACGCCGGTATTGGCTGCATTCACCGCAATATGCTCTACCGCGCCAAACGCTGGCAGGCAATCCCCTATGCTCGCAATGTGAAATGTCTGAGGAGCAGTTGGCTGCCCCGGATCCCTGCAGTAATTCGCCTCATGTCATTCAAATCGCAGGAGAAATGGAAACTATGCAAAACACCAATATGGCTGACAGTCAGGACCGGGAAACACGGTTGCGGTTCATGCGTATCAATGCAACGACAAGTGAGGCGTTGGCTGCTACCGTGGCGGCGGCCCCGGAAGAGGCCTCCGCCAATGTGCAGACCGTGGCTTCGGCGGCGGAGGAACTGACCGCCTCAGCCAGGGAAATCAGCCGTCAGGTCGAACAGTCGGCCCAGCCTCTGGCGAACTGGCTAAGCAGACTGGCCAAACAGAGCGACCTGCTCAAGACCGAGCTCAATAGATTCCTGGTCGGCGTGCGCGCGGCCTGATGACGAAACGATTCCCGAACGCCCTGGCCGCAATGGAAATTGCGGCGGGGTAAAAAACCACGTATATTCTGCGCCAGGGTGAACTATCGCTGTTTGTCCACAGCGTTGTGGCTTGGGCATGATGGGGCTTAATGGGTTAATTATTAATGTGTTGGTTAACTGATATGTGTTAGTTAACTGATATGGTTACTTGACCATATTGCGATAGACCATGGCTGGGCGTTCAAATTGTACTAGGTGAGCACTTGGATGAATTATGATCAGATTTTTGCGCAAGCGCTGGGCAAGCTGAAGACAGAAGGCCGGTACCGCGTATTTGCCGACATATCCCGGCGCCGGGGCGAGTTTCCCCACGCCGTCCATCATGCCGATGGCGGCGAGCGGGAAATTATTGTCTGGTGCAGCAATGACTATCTCGGCATGGGGCAAAATCCGGAAGTGATCGCCGCAATGCAGCAGGCGCTGCACAATTGTGGCGCAGGATCCGGCGGAACAAGAAATATTTCCGGCACCACACATTACCATGTGCAGCTGGAGCAAGAACTGGCCAGCCTGCACGGCAAGGAAGCGGCATTGCTGTTTACCTCCGGATACATCTCCAACGAAGCGACATTGAGTACGCTGGCGAAGGTTTTGCCCGGTGCGGCGATAGTCTCTGATGCGCTGAATCATGCTTCGATGATAGCCGGCATCCGGCAGGGAGGAGGACGCAAGGAAATTTTCCGCCATAATGATGTGGCGCATCTTGAGTCAATCTTACGGACGCTTGATCTTGAGCAACCCAAAATCGTGGCCTTTGAATCCGTCTATTCCATGGATGGCGACATCGCCCCCATCAGCGATATTTGCGACGTCGCGAAAAAATACAAGGCGCTGACCTATATTGATGAAGTGCATGCGGTCGGCATGTATGGCCAGCATGGCGGCGGCGTATCGGAGCGCGATGGCGCGGCGTCACGCATAGATGTGATCGAGGGCACCCTTGCCAAGGCGTTTGGGATTATGGGCGGATATATCGCCAGCAGCGCCACTTTGGTGGATGTTGTGCGGTCCTATGCGCCGGGGTTTATTTTTACGACATCGCTGTCCCCCGTGCTGGCGGCGGGCGCCTTGGCCAGCGTGCGGTATCTGAAAAAAAATCATGCATTGCGTGAACGCCATCAGGAACGTGCGGCGCGGCTGAAGAAGCTGCTGAATGATGCGGCGCTGCCGGTGATGCCATCCGAAAGTCATATTGTGCCGGTTCTGGTTGGAACCGCTAATTTGTGCAAGCTTATTTCCGACGAATTACTGTTTGAGCATGGCATTTACGTGCAACCGATAAATTTCCCGACAGTTCCGCGCGGAACCGAACGGCTTCGTTTCACGCCAAATCCGCTGCATACGGATGAAATGATGGAACGGCTGGTGATTGCCATGGACAAGGTCTGGACCAAGCATCAGCTACGAAGGGCCGCTTAACCGCAAACGGGAGCGGCTGAATGCCGGATAATGCGGACAAGGATTTTCTGATCGAATTTGTCCGTATCGGCAATTCCGTCAAAGTGTCGGCTATTGACCCCGCATCTGGCGTCGAAGCATCCATTGTTGGCCCGGCCAATTTGAGTGAAGCGCAGCTCAGCGGCAATGCGATTGCCAAACTGCGCTATGTTCTTGCCAGGAAAAAAGAAGGACTTCATAAAAGCTAGGTCCGTTTAACAGGAAAAACGCTCATGACACGGTTAAGCTCCACCAGGCCGCACCGCACCTCACGCACGGCAACCACCGGAATGGGATTGGCGCTTTTGGCGGCGGCGCTCATGGTTGGCGGCTATTTCGCCGTCAGTTCGGGCGCCCTGGATATAGAGATCGGGTTCAGGCTGTTTCTGGGCGGGGTTGCCTTGAGTTTAATCGCGCTGGCCATATCCCTTACCGGCCTGCGTCTCACACGTACCGCGGCAGGCCGCCCGCGCGCATTGGCGGGTATCATCGTTTCATTGCTGATCATCGCGCCGGTGACGCCGCATATCCTGGCGGCATTCAGCGTACCCCCCATTCATGACATTACGACCGACACGGATAACCCCCCGCTGTTCGTTGACATCCTGCCGCTAAGAGCCGATGCGCCGAACACGGCGGATTATGGCGGGAAAGCTCTGGCGGCTATTCAGAAGTCCGCCTATCCCGGCATCGCGCCGCTGGTTTTGGCCGTGCCGCCATCCGAGGCGTTCACACGCGCACAAAAAATTATCGAAGCGCGCGGCTGGACACAAGTGGCCGCCAATGCCGGTGAGGGGCGTATCGAAGCAACAGCAGAAACCAGGAACATGCATTTCAGGGACGATGTGGTGATACGGATTACCGCAGTGGGAGAGGGCAGCAAAATTGATATGCGTTCTGTCAGCCGCTTTGGTCAAAGTGACCTGGGCGTGAATGCCAAACGCATCACTGAATTTTTGAAAGATATGGGGGCGTCGTAAATATCATCCGTGATGAAGAAACATTCCAGTATTGAAATAAACGAACAGTTTCAGCGTGCGCTGCATCTGATGGAGGATACGGAGCAGTGCCTGTTCATAACCGGCAAGGCGGGCACGGGTAAATCCACCCTGCTTTCACATTATTGCGCCAATACACGAAAAAAGCCGGTGGTTATGGCGCCTACCGGCGTGGCTGCGCTCAATGTAAAGGGCCAGACCATTCATAATTTTTTCAATTTCTACGTGGATGTCACGCCACAAAAAATAAAAGAGAAAAAAATCAAGCCGCGCGGCGACAAGACGCGGCTTTATAAAAATCTCAAAAGCATCATCATTGATGAAGTTTCGATGGTGCGCGCCGACCTGCTTGATTGCATCGATGTTTTTCTGCGCATGTATGGCCCCGTTCTGGACATGCCGTTTGGCGGGGTGCAGATGATCTTTGTTGGCGACCTGTATCAGCTTCCACCAGTCGTGACGGGCCAGGAAAAGGAAATTTTCACCACCCACTACAAAACGCCGTTTTTCTTCAGCGCCCATGTCATGGAAAACTTACCGCTGGAAATCGTCGAACTGGAAAAAGTTTACCGCCAGAAAGATCAGGATTTTGTCGATCTGCTTAACCGTATCCGCAATAATTCGGTGGAAGATCCGGATATGGAACGGCTGAATTCGCGCTTTGGACTAACGATAAGCGAGCCGGCAGTCAGGGACGGTTTTTATATCAGCCTGACAACCACCAACAAAAAAGCCGATGAGATCAATGATGAAAAACTGCAATCGTTAAAAGGCAAGCTGCACATCGCGGAAGCCCGGATCGCGGGTGATTTTGGCAAGGAATATTTCCCCACCGCCACAGAACTGCAATTCAAGGTTGGCGCGCAGATCATGCTGCTGAACAATGATTCCAAAAAACGCTGGGTGAACGGCAGCATTGGCGTCATCGAATCCTATAAGCGCGACGAAGAGGGCGAACGCTATGTGGAGGTGCGTTTACAGGACAGTGATGAGGATCTCGTCCGGGTGTATCCGTACACGTGGGAAGTTTACCGTTTCACACTGGAGGAGGGCGCAATTGTCTCCGAGCCGGTTGGTTCGTTTACCCAGTTTCCCTTCCGGCTGGCCTGGGCCATTACCATACACAAGAGCCAGGGCAAAACTTTTGATCATGTGATGATTGATATTGGCAGTGGCACCTTCGTTGCCGGCCAGATGTATGTGGCGTTAAGCCGCTGCACATCCTTTGAAGGCATCCTTCTGAAAACCCGGATCAGGAAACAGCATATCCGCACGGATTACCGGATTTTTTCTTTTTTGACCGGTTATCAGTATCGCAAGGCGGAGCAGGAATTGCCGCATGAGGATAAGGTTGCGCTCATTCAGCAGGCGATCAGGGACAAGGCCAAACTGCAAATGACCTATCTGAAGGCGAATGACACAAAGTCCGAACGCGCCATTATTCCGCGCGAGGTTGGCCCGCAAACCTATCAGGGAAAAAAATTTACCGGCCTGCGGGCTTTCTGTGTGCAGCGGCAGGAAGACCGCACCTTCCGGGTGGACCGGATTTTGAAGCTGGAAAAAGCGGACAGGGCCTAATCGTTCGCCGCGCGGCCAAGACCAATTTTTTTGGCGAAGTCTGAACGTTGCTGCGCATAATTTGGCGCGACCATCGGATAGTCGGCAGGCAGGCCCCATTTGGCCCGGTACTGATCCGGCGTCATTTTATAATGCGAGCGCAGATAACGCTTCAGCATTTTAAGATGGCGTCCGTCTTCCAGGCACACCAGATAATCCGGTGTGATTGATTTACGGATTGGAACGGCGGGCTGGCCGGTATTGCTGATCGGGCCTGGTTCGGATGCCCCGGCATTTGCCAATGCGTCATGCACCGAGCGGATAAATTGTGCTAACTGCTGTACAGGAACGGTATTATTCCGCACATAGGCGGAAACGATATTGGCCGTCAGAAACAGGGTTTCATCGCTGGCGTTCAGGCTTTTGTTTTCCTCGGTCATTGGCGCGCCACCTGTAGAGAGAAGCGGCGAATACAGACGGGTTTCGCTTCTGTAATGCCTCAATATTCACTGAATATCGAATAAAAACTAATATTCCGTTAAGTATAAATCACATTCCGGTCGTTTTTCAGAATTATATTTTATTAACCATTATAAATACATTTGTATCACTATATCTTGTGTTATCGTTGCGTCTTTCTTGGCGTATGTGGGTTTCTTGTGATAAGAAGCAATTTTTCAGCGAGGGCGCGTCATGACGGTAATGGACAAGGCTGGCGGTAACGCAAACAGGGTTGCGAGGGGATTTTTCACGGAAGATTTGGCCACACGCGATCCGGCCATTGCCGCCGCCATTAACAAGGAACTGGTGCGCCAGCAAACCCAGATCGAACTGATCGCATCTGAAAATATCGTTTCGCGCGCGGTGCTGGAGGCGCAGGGGTCAATCCTGACCAATAAATACGCCGAGGGTTATTCCGGACGCCGCTATTATGGCGGCTGCGAATTTGTCGATATTGCCGAGGATCTGGCGATCGAACGCGCCCGCAAGCTGTTTAACTGCGGCTTCGCCAATGTGCAGCCGCATTCCGGCGCCCAGGCCAATCAGGGGGTGTTTCAGGCGCTGTTGCAGCCCGGCGACACATTGATGGGCATGAGCCTGGATGCCGGCGGCCACCTCACCCATGGCGCGGCCGCCAACCAGTCCGGCAAATGGTTCAGGGCTGTGCAATATGGCGTGCGCCGTCAGGATGACAGGATCGATTTTGACGAAGTGTCCGCCCTGGCGCGCAGCCACAAACCCAAACTGATCATCGCGGGCGGCTCCGCCTATCCGCGCATTATCGATTTTGTCAATTTCCGCCAGATCGCAGACAGCGTCGGCGCCCTTTTCATGGTCGACATGGCGCATTTCGCGGGGCTTGTGGCGGGCGGGGTGCATCCCAATCCGCTTGATCACGCCCATGTGGTGACGACGACGACGCACAAAACCCTGCGCGGCCCGCGCGGCGGCATGATCCTGACCAATGATGAATCCATCGCGAAGAAAATCAATTCCGCCGTATTCCCCGGCTTGCAGGGCGGGCCGCTGATGCACGTCATCGCCGCCAAGGCCGTGGCGTTCGGCGAGGCGCTGCGCCCCGAATTTCGTGATTATGCCCGCGCCGTCGTGGATAATGCAAAGGCGCTGGCGGAACGTCTGGTGGAAGGCGGGCTGAATATTGTCTCAGGCGGCACCGATACGCATCTGATGCTGGTCGATCTGCGCCCCAAAAAGCTGACTGGCAAGGCAGCCGAAGCCAGCCTCGAACGCGCGCATATCACCTGCAACAAAAACGGCATTCCGTTTGATCCGGAAAAACCCGCGATCACTTCGGGCGTGCGTCTTGGAACGCCTGCGGGAACGACACGCGGCTTCGGGATCAGGGAGTTTCAGACTGTCGGATCGCTCATCGTTGAAGTGCTGGACGGGCTGGCGGCCAATCCCGATGATAATAGTGCGGTAGAAGCAAAAGTGCGCACTCAGGTGTTGGACCTGTGCAGCACTTTCCCAATTTATAATTGAGCGCGGGCGGATGCGCTGTCCCTTTTGCAGTAACGAGGAAACCCAGGTCAAGGACTCGCGGCCGACCGAAGATCAATCGGCCATTCGCCGCCGCCGCATGTGCAACGCCTGCGCCGCACGCTTCACGACCTTCGAACGGGTGCAGTTGCGCGAACTGATGATCGTCAAGAAAAACGGCCGCCGCTCGCCCTTTGACCGCGACAAGCTCGCCCGTTCCGTGGAAATCGCCCTGCGCAAGCGCCCGGTTCCCGCAGAACGCATCGACCGCATGATCACCGGCATTGTGCGCCGTCTGGAAAGCATGGGCGAAAGCGAAATCCCCTCCACCCATGTCGGCGAACTGGTCATGGAAGGCCTCGCCAACCTCGACCCCGTCGCCTATGTCCGCTTCGCCTCCGTCTACAAAAATTTCCGCGAAGCAAAAGACTTTGAAAGTTTTGTCGGCGAGATCGTCAACCGGATTGCGGATGATGATTAATACCGGCGCTCTGCTCTAAAGGGGACACCTCCTTTATTCTCTGGCGCCAAAAACGGCCGCCGCCACAAAAATGAATTGGGCGGCTTGCCGTTTCGGCGGCAGGCTTGTTACGATTATCCGCCGCAAATTTCTGCGTCTCCGCATAATCCTGTGGCGCGCCTTGGCCATTATCGTACATATTGCCGGGATTGAATTGCCCCAACGCATTTCCCTGATCGGCCAGCGGACGCAAAAGCCGCAACGCGGTGGCGTAATCTTTCTGTGCATGCGCGAGGGCCGCATCTTCAAATGGTCCGGCAAACACAGCGTGGGTGACAAACAGCAGCCAGAGCATGGCGGCGCCAACAGCGGCATTCACACCCATTTTCAGCTTCCCATTCCCCATTTTATTGCCCTCCGCAAAAAACTACGCTTCCATCACCGCCGCAAGAGATACGTCCCGGCAAGGCCGCATATGTACATGATTTGTTCTCAAATGTCAAGCCCTGATTTTCGCTGACGATGCAGGATGCGCTTCCGGCTAAAATCATCTACGCTAAAACCTCACTTGCAAACCTGATAAGGATAGGCATAAGCCGTGATGTCTCCGCCCACCCCCGCGCGCGATCTGCATTTCATGGAGACAGCGCTGAACCTGGCGCGGCGCGGGCTTGGCGAGACCTGGCCCAATCCTGCGGTGGGGTGTGTGATTGCGCGCGAGCATGTTATTGCGCGCGGCTGGACCCAAAAGGGTGGCCGCCCGCATGCGGAAACCGAAGCGCTGGCGCGCGCGGGAAATGCCGCGAGGGACGCCACCGCTTATGTCACACTGGAACCCTGTGCGCATCAGGGCAAAACCCCGCCATGCGCCGGTGCGCTGATTGCCGCTGGCATTGCGCGGGTGGTCGCGCCAATTTCCGATCCGGACCCGCGCGTGGCGGGGCAGGGGTTTGAGAAACTTCGCCAGGCGGGTATCCGTGTGGATATTGGTCTGTGTGCGGAACAGGCCGCGCGCCTGAATGCGGGTTTCATTTCCCGCATCGTTCATAATATTCCGCTGGTGACGGTAAAAATCGCCAGCACGCTGGATGGCCGTATCGCCACCGCCAGTGGTGAAAGCAAATGGATCACCGGCGATGCGGCGCGCGCCCATGGGCATTTTCTGCGCGCCGAACATGACGCCATACTTATTGGCGGCACAACGGCGATAATGGATGATCCGGAATTGACCTGCCGTCTGCCGGGGCTGGAACAGGCGTCCCCCGTGCGGGTTATTGCCGATGGCCGGATGCGGCTGCCCCTGACTTCAAGGCTGGTGCAGGGCGCGCGCGCCCATCCGGTATGGCTGCTGACCCGGCCTGATGGTGATCCGGTGCGCAAACAGGCCTATCGCGATGCCGGGGTAGAGGTTATCGAAATCATATCCGGTGGAAACGGTATGCTGAACAGCACCGCCATGCTAAACACCCTTTCGGAACGTGGCGTAACGCGCCTGTTGGTGGAGGGCGGTTCGGCGCTGATCGCATCCATGTTACAGGCGAATGCGGTTGACCGGATTGCCTGGTTCCGGGCGCCAAAACTGATCGGGGGCGATGGTCTGGCGGCCATTGGCCCGCTTGGCCTTAACCATCTTGCACAATCGCCAACCTATTTGCGTGAATCCATACGCCAATTAGGCCATGATGTAGTGGAAACCTATCGCAGACAGGCATAAGAATAGATCATGTTTACAGGAATTGTCACAGACGTCGGCACCATCCGCAGCATCGAGCAGCGCGGCGACACGCGCATGGTGATCGCAACCGCCTATCCGGTCGAACGGGTGGAAATCGGCGCATCCATCGCCTGTTCCGGCGTATGCCTGACCGTCGTCGATAAAGGCAGGGATGCCGGCGGCACGGCCTGGTTCGCGGTGGACGCCTCGGCGGAAACCATGAACTGCACCAATCTTGCGGCCTGCAAGCCGGGCAAACCCATTAACCTTGAACGCCCGCTGCGGGTGGGCGATGAACTGGGCGGGCATATTGTCAGCGGGCATGTGGATGGCATGGCCCGCGTTGCGGCGATCCGTCCCGAGGGCGATTCAATCCGTTATACGTTTGAACCGCCGCGCGATCTGTTGCGCTACATCGCGCCAAAAGGCTCGGTGGCGCTGGACGGGGTTTCCCTGACGGTCAACGAGGTGGCGGATCAAAAGGGCGGTGGAAGTTTCGGCGTCAACATCATTCCGCACACACAGCAGGCCACAACATTCGGCAAGCTTGCAGTGGGCGATCAGGTCAATATTGAAATAGATACGGTCGCACGCTATGTCGCGCGGCTGGTACAGGTGGAGCCATAAATGTCTGATGTGATGACCGGTAAACAAACCCACGAAGAATTGCTGGAATTTCTGTCGCCCATCGAAGACGTGATCGAGGATGCGCGCAATGGCCGCATGTTCATCCTGGTGGATGATGAAGATCGCGAAAATGAGGGCGATCTGATCATCCCGGCCCAGATGGCGACGCCTGACGCGATTAACTTCATGGCGAAACATGGCCGGGGTCTTATCTGCCTCAGCATGACCGGCAAACGCATCAAGGAACTGGGCATTCCGCTGATGGCGTCCAATAATCAGGAACGCCACCAGACGGCCTTCACCGTTTCCATCGAAGCGCGCGAAGGCGTGACCACCGGCATTTCCGCGCATGACCGCGCCCGCACGATTGCGGTGGCCATTGATCCCACCAAGGGATCGCCGGACATTGTGACACCAGGGCACGTATTTCCATTGATGGCGCGCGACGGCGGCGTTCTGGTGCGCGCGGGCCATACCGAGGCGGCCGTCGATGTGGCGCGGCTGGCGGGACTGAACCCGGCCGGCGTGATCTGCGAGATCATGAACGAAGACGGCACCATGGCGCGGTTGCCGGATCTGGTTGGCTTTGCGCAAACCCACGGCCTGAAAGTGGCGACCATTGCCGATCTGATTGCCTATCGCCGCCGCTATGACCGCATCATTCACCGTGCCGTCGAAACCGATATCGACACCATGTTCGGCGGCGCGTTCAAACTGTATGTCTATATCAATGTCGTGGAATATGCCGAACATATCGCGCTGGTAAAGGGCGATATTTCCGCGCCCGGCCCGGTGCCGGTGCGCATGCACGCCATCAATGTGTTTGACGATCTGCTGGGCGCTAAAAGCGGCCATACCGGCATGCTGCACGGCGCCATGGAAATGATCTCGAAGCTGGAACGCGGTGTGATCGTGCTGATCCGCGACACCAAGGCGACCATTGTTTCCGACATTCTGATGCGTGGCCGCAAGGGCGGCGTACGGGAATTGCGTGACTATGGCGTGGGCGCGCAGATATTGGTCGATCTGGGCGTTAAGGAGCTGACTCTGCTTTCCAATACGCAAAACAAGCACATTATCGGTCTGGAAGGCTATGGGCTGAAGATCATCGATGTCATGCATATTACTCCGAAAGATTGATCATACATGAGCAATCCAATCCATATCATGATCGTTGAAGCGCGTTTTTATGCACATATTTCCGATGCGCTTTTACATGGCGTGGTGACGGAATTGAAACAGCGCGGCGTAACCTACGACCGGTACGAAGTAAGCGGCGCATTTGAAATTCCCGGCGCCATCCGTTTTGCCATCGAGGCGCGCCGCAGGCAAACCGATGCACCGCGCTATGACGGCTATATCGCGCTCGGCTGTGTGATCCGGGGGGAAACGACCCATTATGAAACCATCTGCGCGGAATCGGCGCGCGGCCTGATGGATATTGCCCTGAACCATAGCGTTGCGCTGGCCAATGGTATATTGACGGTGGAGAATGAAGCGCAGGCGATTGCCCGCGCATCGATTGAGGACAAGAACAAGGGTGGTGAATTTGCACAGGCCTGCCTTACCATGGTGCAATTGCACCGCAAATTTGGCATTGGCTGATGACAGCGGCGCCAACCATGACGCCTGAAACAAACGGCGCGCCGCAATCCAGGCGCAGCGGCCGTTCCGTCGCCCGTCTTGCCGCCGTTCAGGCGCTATATCAGATGGAACTGGGCGGAACCAATGTTGAAGCGGTCATACTTGAATTTATGAGCGAGCGTTTCGGACAGGAAATTGACGGCGAAGAATATCTTGCCGCCGACCAGAAACTGTTTGCGGAACTGGTGCGCGGTGTTGTGGCCCGCCAGATGGAAATTGACCCATTGGTTGCGCGCACCGTCAGCGAAAACTGGGCGTTGCCGCGTCTTGACGCGACATTGCGCGCATTGATACGAACCGCGACCTATGAGCTGATGGCGCGCACGGATATTCCGGTGAAGGTCATACTCAGCGAATATATCGATATCGCACATGCGTTTTTCTCTGGCGATGAGCCGGGATTTGCAAATGGGGTTCTGGACAAGGTGGCGCGGATCGTGCGGCCCCAGTCCTTTGGCGGTCATGAGCAGGGACGCTGATCCGCTTGCCGATGAATTTGCGCTGATCGCGGAAATTTTTGCGCCGCTTGCCAAAGCCGACGCCAACAGTTTCGGCCTCACCGATGACGCCGCGATCATTTCGCCACCTGCTGGAAAAGACCTTGTTGTTACGGCCGACATGATGGTCGCCGGGGTGCATTTTTTCGCCGATGACGCCCCGGATATGATTGCGCGCAAACTGATGCGGGTAAATCTGTCCGATCTTGCCGCCAAGGGGGCGGCACCGCATGGCTATATTCTGACTGTTGCCTTGCCGCGTAATGTCACCATGGCGTGGTTGCGCAGCTTTGCCAAAGGGCTTGCACAGGATCAGGCGGAATTTGGCATAAATCTTTTGGGCGGCGACACAACGGCAACGAATGGCCCGCTTTGCCTGTCGCTGACCGCCATGGGCTGGGTGAACAAGGGCCGGATGCTGCGCCGCGCCGGTGCGCAAACCGGCGACGATATTTATGTCACCGGGACTATCGGCGACGCCGTGCTGGGGCTGCGGGTGCGCCGCGATGGCCCCATGGCGGAACTATCGGCTGATCATAATCAGTTCCTGCTGGAACGCTATCTGTTGCCGCAACCACGGAATATTTTTACGCCGTTACTTTCAGACCTTGCGCATGCAGGCATAGATATTTCCGACGGGCTTGCCGCCGATCTTGGCCATGTCATACAGACATCTTCTGCAGGCGCGGAAATTCAGCTTTCCGAGATTCCCCTGTCCGATGCGGCAAAGGCATTGCTGCAATTGCAGAAAGCAGACATTGCCGATCTGATCAGCGGTGGCGATGATTATGAATTGCTGCTGAGCTGTGCGCCTGCACACCGGCTGGCCATCGCTGAAATGGCTGTAAAAACGGGGGTTTCCATAACACGCATTGGCCGGATTATATCCGGAAGCGAAGCTTTTTATCTGGATGAAAATGGTGCGCGGGTACTGCTGAAACGTGCAGGCTACCGGCATTTTTAATACCCTAAACCGCTTGTTAAGGCACAGTATGCGAAACAGTGGCGTATGAAATACCGCATATTATCCCTGCTGTTTCTGGCGCTGTTATTGGGCGCGCCGCCGCCTTCCGCCTGGGCAAACTCCGCCCCTTCCGAAGGCGAAGCGGGCGAGGGTGAGGCCGCCGCGCCCAAAGCAGGCATGGTTGCCCTATCCCCCCTGCCGATTGCGATCCTGAAGGGAAGCAGGGTTGATAAATATTTTGTGGTGATGCTGAGTCTGGAAGCTGCGCCCGATGCGGATGTCGAGGCAATCAAACATGACCTGCCGCGTGTGAGGGATGCCCTGTTGCGGGAGGCCTATCTGTTCGCAAAAGAAAATGCCGGCGCAGAACAAGTGGATATGGAAGCGCTCCGCAGCCGGCTGTTCCCGGTGATCAAATCCATCCTGGGGGAGGGTAAAATTATCGGGCTTTATTTTACTGGTGCAACCTCACTCAGGGGTTGAACGATCGCTGCCGCCCGGAATAACCAGCCCATCTGTAAAAAGACAGCTTCACCAGTCTATTGCCGTTTTGGCATATCGATGCTTTCCATTGACCGGAATTAAGGTCATATAATCAGGGCATGCAAAAAGATGACGATTCCATTGCCCCTGCGTCAACCGAAGCTGATTTTGATTCCGCCATGGTAGCGCCACCTCCCAGGCACGGCATATTCTGGCGGCTGCGGAATTATTTTCTGGCCGGGATTGTGGTTGCCGCCCCCATGGGCATTACGCTCTATGTGACCTGGGCGTTTGTTTCTTTCGTCGACAGATCGATCAAGCCGCTGATCCCCGACGCCTATAATCCCGAAACCTATTTCCGTTTCAGCTTTCCGGGCCTTGGCCTGATCATCATGCTGGTGCTGCTTACCCTGCTGGGGGCGCTGGCGGCGAATTTCTTTGGCCAGACCCTGCTGGATTACGGCGAGCGGCTGGTGGCGCGGATGCCCATTATGCGCGGCGTCTATAACGCCACCAAACAGATACTGGAGACCGTCACCACCCCGTCAGGGGCCAGCTTCCGCCAGGCGGCGCTGATCGAATACCCCCGCAAGGGCCTGTGGACCATCTGCTTCATCACCGGCGAAGCACAGGGCGAAGTGCAGGCCCGCACGGCGGACGCCGTTATCAGTGTCTATGTTCCGACCACGCCAAATCCGACATCGGGCTTTCTGCTGTTCGTTCCGCGCGGCGACATTATCACCCTGGATATGAGCGTGGAAGAAGCCGTGAAGATGGTCATCTCCATGGGGCTGGTGGTGCCGAAATGGACAGGGAAGTAATCATCATGGCTGTCATCATGCAATTATGGCTTGCATGCAGCCATAAAATAAGTTATATTAAAGTATAACTTATGGAGACATACCTGAAGGAGATAGGCAATGCCGCACGAAACGCGCCTGCGCAAGGTCGGCGGATCGGTCATGCTGGCAATCCCGCCCGCACTTCTCGATGCACTCGAGATGACAACGGATTCCACCGTCGAATTAAGCATTAAGTCAGGTAAACTGCTCGTCGAAATGCAACGCGGCCCCCGTTACTCGCTTGACGAGTTACTTGCGCAATGTGACGCGAAAAAGCGCCGCACAGAAGAGCGCGGCTGGATCGATGCGCCAACGGTGGGCCGTGAGATCATCTGATGCAACGGGGCGACATCTATCTCGTCTCGCTTGACCCTACGGCAGGCCATGAACAGCAGGGTAGGCGCCCGGTATTGATCGTCTCTCCGGGCAAATTCAACAGATTCACCGGCGTCCCCATCGTGCTGCCGGTCACCGGCGGCGGAAACTTTGCGCGCATGGCGGGTTTTGCGGTTTCCCTGACAGGGGCGGGCACCAAAACAACCGGCGCCGTGCGCTGCGACCAGCCCCGCGCCCTCGACCTGAAAGCCCGCGCAGGCAAAAAACTCGAAACCGTTCCCCGCCACATTATGGACGAGGTTCTGGCCAAACTCGCGCCGCTGTTTGAATAGCCGCTATGAATGGGGCCGCTAATTTTTATGACAATAAAGGGTGAGGATTAAAGGGTAACGTCTACCTGGACCGTTTTTTGAACTCATTTACGCATCCCACCCTGATCGTCATCGCGAGCCGCGTAGCGGCGTGGCGATCCAGGAATCACAAATGAAGGCCGTGTGACTCCTGGATTGCTTCACTTCGTTCGCAATGACGAAGCGGGAGGGCGCGCGTCAATCTGATCAGAAAATGATCCTAAATAAAGTGAACGTCTCCCTTTCCCTCCCGCCCTCACCCCGCCCGCGCATACTTCACCGCCGCGTCGCGTTCAAACAGGTACAGCAGGATGCGCAGCGCTTCGCCGCGTTCGCCTTTTAGTTCGGGGTTTTGATCGGCGATCATGCGGGCGTCGTCGCGGGCCGCGTCCAGTAGCGCGCCGTGGATGGTGAGATCGGCGAGGCGGAATTCGGGGATTCCGCTTTGTTTGACGCCCAGCACTTCGCCCGCGCCGCGCAGGCGTAAATCTTCTTCTGCGATGCGGAAGCCATCGTCAGTTTCGCGCAAGACGCGCAGCCGCGCCCTGGCCATTTCGCCGAGCGGGGCCTGATACAGCAGCATGCAGGTGGAATGGCGTGGCCCGCGCCCCACGCGGCCGCGCAACTGGTGCAGTTGCGCCAGGCCGAAGCGCTGCGCATGTTCGATGATCATGATAGAGGCGTTGGGCACATCGACGCCGACCTCGATGACTGTGGTGGCGACAAGGATGCTGGTGCGGTGATTTACGAAATCCTCCATGGCCCTGTCTTTTTCCGCCGCTTTCATGCGGCCATGCACCAGGCCCACGCGGCCGCCAAAAATTTCGCGCAAGTGGGCATAACGTTCTTGCGCCGCCGCCGCGTCAATCAGTTCGGATTCTTCCACCAGCGGGCATATCCAGAAGGCCTGCGCGCCACCTTCCATGGCGCGGCGCAGGCCGGAAATCACCTCCTCCATGCGCGCCAGTGGCAGCACCCGTGTGTCCACGGGCGTGCGGCCGGGCGGCTTTTCCGGCAGCTTTGAGACGTCCATATCGCCATACACTGTAAGCGTCAGGGTGCGCGGAATGGGGGTGGCGCTCATCACCAATGTGTCCACCGCGCGCACGCCTTTTTCCGATAAAAGTAATCTTTGATGCACCCCAAAGCGGTGCTGTTCATCAATCACCGCCATTTGCAGGTCGTGAAACGCCACATCCTCCTGAAACAGCGCATGGGTGCCTGCGATAACCGGGATGGAGCCGTCTGCAAAACCTGTCAAAAGCGCCTCGCGCGCCTTGCCCTTGTCGCGCCCGGTCAGCAATGCGGTTTTGACGCCAATGGCGTCGCACAGCTTTGCTATCACCGCATAATGCTGGCGCGCCAGAATTTCGGTTGGCGCCATGATCGCCGCCTGACCGCCATTCTCGACGGCGATCAGCATGCCGAGTAACGCGACAATGGTTTTGCCGCTGCCGACATCGCCTTGCAGCAGGCGCAACATGCGCCCCGGGCTTGCCATATCGCCGGAAATTTCCGCCAGCGCCACAATCTGTGAAGGCGTCAGACGAAAGGGCAGGGACGCAATTAATTTGTCGCGCAGCCGCCCGTCACCGGTAATTCTACGCCCGGACTGGCGGCGCATGGTGCGGCGCGTCAGCATCAGCGCCAACTGGTTGGCCAGCAATTCATCATAGGCCAGCCGCATGCGGGCCGGGTGCGCACCATCCAGGTCCGCACTTGCCGCGGGCCTGTGCGCCGCCAGCAGACTTTCGTGCCAGCCGGGCCAGTTGTTTTTCCGCAGCCACGGCCCATCCTGCCATTCCGGCAATTTCGGGGCGCGCGACAAGGCCCCCCGGATCGCCCTGGCCAGGGTTTTGGCGCTTAGCCCCGCCGTCATGGGGTAGACCGGTTCGATCTCCGGCAGGGTGGCGCATTCTGCTTCGCTGAGAATGTAATCGGGGTGGGTGATTTGCAGATTATCGCGATAAGTTTCGAGCTTGCCACTGACGATCCGGATTTGCCCTTCCGGCAAGACGCGCAGCAAATAATCCGGGCGGGCATGGAAAAACACCAGGGTGATCTCGCCACCGCTGCCATCGGTGCAGCGCACCCGGTACGGGATGCGCTTGCCCGGCGAAGGTTCATGCCCCCAGACCTTCAGCGTCAGCGTAACGGTATTGCCGTCATTCGCCCCGGTTAATTCGGCCAGTTTCGGGCGGAAACGGCGGTCGATCACGCCGCTGGGCAGGCGCCATAACAGATCCACGGCATTCGGCCCCGCCAGCCGGGTGATCAGCCGGGCGTTTTGCGGCCCCACGCCTGCAAGGGCGCCGACCGGGGCAAATAAAGGAAACAGAATTTCAGGGCGCATATGAACCGGCGATTCCAATTGAGCAGAGGCTTTGTTAGGACTATATCAAAGCGGATCAACCGGGTCAGCATCTCCTGACCCGGCAATTTGGCGTTCGCAAAAGGCAACCCCATGGACGAAGAAAGCGCGCAGGATATCCGCATCAAACGGCTGAAATTCCGCGCCTGGCATCGCGGCATGCGGGAGGTCGATCTGATCATGGGCAGTTTTGCGGACAAGCATCTGCACACATTCAGCCCCGACCAGCTTGACCAGTTTGAGCGCATTCTGGATATTGAAGACCCTTATCTCTATGCGTGGCTGAGCGGCGCGGCGCCCTTGCCGGAAGATGAGAAAACCCCGGTCATGATAATGATGTTAAACTTTAAATATAGTGTATAATATATTGAGTAATAATGTTAAATTGTTGAATTATCCGGGCCGCCTGACGGTTTCGGGCGCGCCGGAAGGGCTGGATGCGCTGTTGCTGGCGGATATGGCGCGGGCAGGGCGGTGTGTGCTGCATATTGCGCGCGACGCCTCACGCGCCGCAGCCATGGCCGAAGCGCTTTCATTTTTTGCGCCTGATATTGAGGTTCTGGAGTTTCCGGCCTGGGACTGTTTGCCCTATGACCGGGTGTCGCCCATCGCCGATATCAGCAGCATGCGCATGGCGGCACTGCACCGGCTCAGCGAGCCGGACGCCAAGTTCAATCATCTGGTCATTCTCACAACCGTCAATTCCGCTTTGCAGCGGGTGCCTGCCAAAACCGGTCTGGCCGACAATAGTTTTACGGCGCGTGTGGGCAAGGCGGTAAATCTGGACGCCATGATCGCCTATCTCGGGCGCAACGGCTATTCCCGGTCGGGGACGGTGATGGAGCCGGGCGATTTTGCGTTGCGCGGCGGCTTGCTGGACGTTTTTCCGCCGGGAGCAGATGCGCCGCGCCGCCTGGATTTTTTTGGGGATGTGCTGGAATCCATCCGGGTGTTTGACCCGGAAACCCAGCGCAGTACGGGCAAGCTGAAAAGCCTTGTGCTGATGCCGGTGTCCGAAGTTGTCCTGGATGAAACCAGCATCCGGCATTTCCGCGCGGGGTATGTGCGCATATTTGGCGCTGTGACAGATGGCGATCCGCTATATGAATCGGTCAGCGAAGGCCGTAAATATCAGGGCATGGAGCACTGGCTGCCGCTGTTTCATGAACGTCTGGACACCCTGTTCGACTATCTGCCGCACACGGATAGTGCGCCCATCATCTGCATGGATCATCTGACGCAAGAGGCGGTGAGCAGCCGCATCGGGTTGATTGCCGATTATTATGACGCGCGCAATTCGGCCTCAAAGACCCTGGGACAATTTGCGGCATCCTATAAACCCCTTCCGCCTGACGCGCTTTATATGGCGGCGGACGAATGGGAGGCGGTGTTAAGCGCGCATCGCGTGCGAAATTTCACGCCCTATCAATCGCCCGAAAATGAACTGACGGTGGATGCAGGCGGGCGGCAGTGCCGGAACTTTGCGCCGGAGCGTAAACAGGAAGCCGTCAATATTTACGAAGCGGTGCGCGATCATGCCGTCGCATCGCAGGCTGCGGGTAAACAGGTGTTGATCGCAGCCTACAGCACCGGATCGCGGGAACGGCTGGGAAGTGTGCTGGCGGATCATGGATTGAACGCCATCGTCTATCCAGACAGTTGGGAACAGGTGAAGTCGGCGCCACGCGGCGCGGTTGGGCTTATCGTGCTGGGCATTGAAAATGGGTTCGAGACCAATGATCTGCTGCTGATCGGCGAACAGGATATATTGGGCGACCGGCTGGTGCGCCAGAACCGCCGTTCGCGCCGCGCGGAAAATTTCCTGACCGAGGCGTCAAGCCTGATCGCTGGCGATCTGGTCGTGCATATCGAGCATGGCATTGGCCGTTATGAGGGATTGCAGACGCTGGAAATCAACGGCGCGCCGCATGACTGCCTGCTGCTGACCTATCATGGCGGCGATAAATTATATCTGCCGGTAGAAAATATCGAGCTGCTGACGCGCTATGGTTCTGAAGATGTAAATGCCGTGCTGGACAGGCTGGGCAGCGCCGCATGGCAAAACCGCCGGGCGCGTCTGAAAAAACGTATCCGGGAAATGGCGGAAGAATTAATTAAAATCGCCGCCGCCCGCGCCTTGCGCGATGTCACCCCGATCTATCCGCCCGATGGGATGTACACGGAATTTTGCGCCCGTTTTCCGTATCAGGAAACCGAAGACCAGTTGCGCGCCATTGAGGCGGTGCAGGAAGATCTGGCCAGCGGCCGGCCGATGGACCGGCTGATCTGCGGCGATGTGGGCTTTGGCAAAACGGAAGTTGCGCTGCGCTCGGCCTTTGTTGCTGTCATGTCCGGTCATCAGGTGGCGGTGATTGTGCCCACCACCTTGCTGTGCCGGCAGCATTACCGCACATTTTTGCAGCGCTTTGAGGGCATGCCGGTGCGTATTGCGCAATTGTCCCGCATGGTTCCCGCCAAACAGGCGAATATTCTGAAAAAGGAAATCAGCGAAGGGCAGGTGGACATTGTCATCGGCACCCATGCGCTTCTGGGCAAGTCCATGTCCTTCAAAAATCTGGGCCTGCTTGTCGTGGATGAAGAACAGCATTTTGGCGTTGGGCACAAGGAGCGCCTGAAACAGTTGCGCGCCGATGTGCATGTGCTGACCATGACCGCGACACCCATTCCGCGCACCTTACAGTTGGCCCTTTCCGGCATGCGCGAGCTTTCGGTTATCGCGACGCCGCCGGTGGACCGGCTGGCGGTGCGCACCTTTGTTTCGCCATTCGATCCGGTGCTGTTGCGCGAGGCGCTGCTGCGCGAACATTATCGCGGCGGCCAAAGCTTTTACGTCTGTCCGCGCATTGCCGATCTGCCGGAGGCTGAGGAATATCTGCGCGAATTTGTGCCCGAAGTAAAATTTGTGGTGGCGCATGGGCAGATGCCGCCGGGGCAGCTGGATGATGTGATGAACGCCTTCTATGACCGCAAATATGATGTGCTGCTCAGCACGACGATTGTTGAATCCGGGCTGGACATTCCCTCCGCCAACACCATGCTGGTGCATCGCGCGGACATGTTCGGGCTGGCGCAACTCTATCAGCTTCGCGGCCGCATTGGCCGTTCCAAGGTACGGGCCTTCTGTTATCTGACATTGCCGCCCAGAAAGGTCATTACGGCGACCGCCGAAAAACGGCTGAAAGTATTGCAGACGCTGGATACGCTGGGCGCGGGATTCAGCCTGGCCAGCCACGATATGGATATTCGCGGGGCAGGGAATCTGCTGGGCGAGGAACAGTCCGGCCATATCCGCGAAGTGGGGTTCGAGCTGTATCAGGAAATGCTGGAAGAAGCGGTGGCCGCCCTGCGCAGTGGGGGGACGGATGCGGAGGTTGCGGATCAGTGGTCACCGCAGATCAGCCTGGGCGCATCGGTGCTGATCCCGGAATCCTATGTGACGGATTTGAATGTGCGCCTGTCGCTCTATCGCCGTCTGTCGCAGATCGAGGGACGCCAGGAAATTGACGCCATCGCCGCCGAACTGATTGACCGTTTCGGCCCGCTTCCCGGCGAGGTCGATCAATTGCTGAAAATCATCGCCATCAAACAGCATTGCCGCGCAGCGGGCATCGCCAAAATTGACGCCGGGCCAAAGGGCGCCGTCGTCACATTCCGCAACGATCAGTTTGCCAATCCGGCGGGCCTGGTGGATTTTCTGACCCGCCACCCCAAAACCGCGAAGCTGCGCCCGGACCACAAGATGGTTTATCAGCGCGACTGGCAAACCACGGATGAGCGCATGGCCGGTGTCATAAACCTGACCCGCACACTGTCCGGCATTGCACGGGTGGCCAGCGCGGCGGCATAGGGGCCACAGGGGCAAGGACAATGAGAGATGAAGTGTGACCAGACCTGAAATCATCATACTCTAAATATTATAAAAAATATAATTTACCATAATATATATTATGCGATTATCGGATGTAAGCAGGATGTGTGTGAGGAGTCTCTGTACTTGGTCTGCATTGGTGTCTGGAGTGCCCGGTTTAACAGGATATGTCGGGTAATGCACTGTGAGCGTATTCGCTTAAGCCTAAAATCATGCGGTCTCTGGATGCGGCTTCTGTGTAGACTGAATCACAAACCTATATTTCGTCATCGCGCCTGAAGATGCAGGTGCGAATAAGCGAAGCGTGGCGATCCAGAGTTTCACGCAAAGGCCTGGGTTTGTGGCTCTGGATTGCCACGGCGCTGCGCTCCTCGCGATTGATGCTTAAGCGGGCGCCTCAGTCAAATAATGAAACAGGCGCTAGGCGACCTTGTTAATGGGCCTGCCCAGCTTTTCAAGGCGCGCCAGAATGCGGCGGATTTCTTCGTCGCGATGATCAAGGCTGGAAAGATCCAGCCCTGTTCCCCGGCTGAAATCGTCCTCACGGGTCAAATCACCAGAAGCTTTTCGCCGGCTGACTTCCAGTAATATGCCTGTTAAAAAATCACGGCCGACATGTAACAGGATTTGCGCCTTTATCAGCGCCAGATTGAGTTTTTCGAGATCTTTTTCCATTCGGCCAACCGGTAGGGCCTGTATGCCCGAGGCAACGGAAAATCCCCGCGCCCAGAGCATATTAGAACAGTCAACGTTTCATAAAAGTGACAGACGTCACATAAAATCCACATAATATTGAAAAAACACACGAATAGTGGAGATTCAGGCGCCATCCTTGTCTTTCACATCAGTGATGGTCGTCCAGCGGGGCCATGATGCGTTCGAGGCTGGTCATATTCATGCCGAACCTGGTCCAGTTGTAGGGAGTGGTGATTTCGACGCCCTGCCCGCTGGCGCGATTTTGATCTGGTTCCGGGTTCTGCTTTGCATAACCGGAAAATGCGCAATATTATCAGAATGCTATTTTGAATAATTAATGGAATTGAATTGCCCCGATGCCCCGTCCGATAACCCAGTATCGCGTCTTTATCGGCTCCCCCGGCGGGCTGGAGGAAGAACGCCGCGCCTTTCGCGAAGCCATTGAAAAATTCAACCGCGATCATGCGGACCATGCCGGCGCAATGTTTGCGCCTGTGGCGTGCGAAGATGCGCTTCCCGGCAATGGCCGCCCGCAGGATCTTATCAATCAAGACCTTATGACCTGTGATTACGCGGTGTTCCTGTTCCATGACCGCTGGGGGTCGCCCGCCGGTGCGGATGGCAGGGTTGGCACAGAAGAAGAATGGGATTTGGCGCAGGATTTACGCACACAGGCGAAAATCCGCAATATTGTGCTGTTCTTTAAGAATGTGCCGTCGAATCAACTCAAAGACCCCAGCAATCAACTGGAAAAGCTCCTTGCCTTCAAGCGGCGCATTGAGGCGGAGAAGCAGCATTTATTCAAGACCTATGACGACTGTCCTGCGTTTACCGGCTTTCTGAACAGCCTGCTTGCGGATTGGCTGCGCGACCATGGCAAACCATTACCGGATATGGCAGCGCGGCCAGTGATGGCGTCCGGCGCCACCGAAGCTAAAGGCGACACGCCCACCGCCCGGTTCTGGATCAATAAGGCATACGCCCTGCTGAAGGAAAGTTCCGGGGATTTTAACCTGCAAAACGCCCTGTTTTGCGCCGATCAAGCCAAAGCCGCCGCCTCCAGTGAAGAAGATTGGAGCCATGCCGCCAGCCTGTCTGCAATGGCACACTATCATTTGAAGAATTTTAGCGCCGCCATTGAAAAGCTTGACAGCATCGTGGCGCGCTTCGGCGATGCGCCGGAGGCGGCGCTGCGCGAACAGGTGGCCAGGGCGCTTTTCAACAAGGGCCTCACACTCGGCCAGTTGAACCGCAGCGAAGAGGAAATCGCGGTCTATGACACTGTGCTGGCCCGCTTCGGCGATGCGCCGGAGACGGCGCTGCGCGCATCGGTGGCCAGGGCGCTTTTCAACAAGGGCGTCAGGCTCGGCCAGTTGAACCGCAGCGAAGAGGCAATCGCGGTCTATGACGCTGTGCTGGCCCGCTTCGGCGATGCGCCGGAGGCGGCGCTGCGCGAACAGGTGGCCATGGCGCTTTTCAACAAGGGCGTCAGGCTTGGCCAGTTGAACCGCAGCGAAGAGGAAATCGCGGTCTATGACACTGTGCTGGCCCGTTTCGGCGCTGCGCCGGAGGCGGCGCTGCGCGAACGGGTGGCGAAGGCGCTTGTCAACAAGGGCGTCACGCTCGGTGGTCTGAAGCGGCATAAGGAGGCTAATGCAGCTTTTGACGAAGCGATTAAACGCTTCGGGGATGCGCCCGAAGCAGAACTGCAAAAGTTGGTGGAGACGGCAAAATCCCTCAAGAAGAAGTGAGTTTGACGCCTGATCGCGCAGTGGCTTATATAAATTATATTACACCAACTGCCCTATGTTTGGACTGAAGCACCGTCCCTCCGCCGTTATTGCGAGCCGAGGGCGCGGTAATCCAGAGTCCCATGGGAAAGCCGGAGTTCGGGACTCCTTTGCCAGCCGTAGCCTTCTGGCGAAGGCTTGGTGGATTGCCGCGTCGCTGCGCTCCTCGCAATGACGCTTAAGCGGGGCGCTTCAGTCAAATAATGAAACAGTCCAGATGGAATCGCCCCGCACTCCGTGTCACCCCGGATTTATTCCGGGGTGACATGACCGGTATTAATGATGATCCCCCAGCGGGGCCATGATGCGTTCCAGGCTGGTCATGTTCATGCCGAACTTGGTCCAGTTATAGGGAGTGAGGTTGAGCGCCTTGATCACCTTACGGGTCACTTCCACACCCTGCCCGTCACTGCGCGGGACCATGTCGAAATCCAGTATGTTGACGCAGGCGGTGTCCTGTTCGAACGCCTGTACGCCGCGTAACCCGGCGCCAGTCATCCAGCCCAGCAGCACGCGGTTAATACCTTCATGCGCCACGACCAGAATATTGGCCCAGTCACGCTGTTGCAGCAGGCGTTCGATGGCGGCGGTGCTGCGCGCCAGGGCGTCAGTGAAGACCTCGCCATTCGTTCCCAATCCGAAACGGGCGCCCGGTTCTGCGGCTGCGTCGAACTGAAACGCCAGCGCCGCACCCAGTTTTTCGCGGGTCATGGGCGGGCCGTTGGTGCTGCCCTTCAGCTCCACCAGGCCGGGTTCATATTCAACTTTAAGTTTCGGGTTTATCCCGTTATGTGAAATGGTGATTTCCGCCGTTTCGCGGGTACGGTTCAGGCCGGAACAGATTACCCGGTCAAAGGGCACATGGGCCAGCGCCTGCCCCGCCGCCTGGGCCTGATCACGGCCAAGCGGGGTCAGCGGCACCCCTTCAAAGTCACCGGAAGCAATCACTTCCGGTGAGAAATAATCCACATGACCGTGGCGCATCAGATAGATGCGCCGCCTTCCTGTGGTGCCGGGTAATACCTGCACGGTTAAATTGCTCCGGCCTTGCTCAGGCCTTCCACTTCCGCCGCCGAAAAGCCCCAATCCTTTAGGGCGGATTCCGTATGCTGGCCAATGACCGGGGGCGGGCTTTGCACTTTCGACACCGTGCGGCTGAAACGCGGCGCGGGGGCTGGTTGCGGCACGCCTTCAACCTCGATGAAAGTCTTGCGGGCGACATTGTGCGGATGCTTGAGCGCCTCCTTGAGGCCCAGCACCGGTCCAAAACAGATATCGGTATATTCCATGATCGTGTTCCATTGATCGCGGGTTTTGGTCCTGAACAGATCAATCAGCTTTTGCTTCATGACCGGCCATTTGGAGCGATCCATCTGTTTTTTGAAGTCCGGGTCATTACTTAACCCCATCTTTTCAAGCAGTTCCGCATAGAATTGCGGCTCGATCGAGCCGATCGAGACAAACTCCCCGTCCGAGCACAGATAGCTGTCATAGAAGGGCGCGCCGCCATCCAGAAGATTGGTGCCGATATTGTCGCTCCACATGCCTGCGGCGCTCATGCCATAGAACATCGACATCAGCGAAGCCGCGCCATCGGCCATGGAGCAGTCCACGACCTGCCCCTGCCCTGAGACCTTCGCTTCATACAGCGCCGCCAGCAGCCCGACGACCAGATAGAGCGCGCCGCCGCCAAAATCACCCACCAGATTGAGCGGGTGCATGGGCTTTTCGCCTGGCCGCGCGCAGGACCGCAAAGCGCCCGTGATGGCGATGTAATTGATGTCATGGCCCGCCATTTGTGCGTAAGGACCGTCCTGCCCCCAGCCGGTCATACGGCCATAGACAATGCGCTTGTTGCGTTTGAGGCAAACATCCGGGCCCAAGCCAAGACGCTCCATCACGCCGGGACGGAACCCTTCGAACACAATATCAGCCTTTTCGATGAGTTTCAGGCAGGTCTCAATCGCTTCGGGTTTTTTCAGATCAAGCGACACGGAACGCCGCCCGCGCCCGCCGATTTCAAATTTGCTGCCGCCGCCATTGCGTTCCTTGCGGTCGATGCGGATCACATCGGCCCCCATGTCCGACAGCATCATGCCGCAAAACGGCCCGGGGCCAATGCCCTGAAATTCAATGATTTTTACCCCAGTCAATGGTCCGGACATCGCAGCTTCTCCCTGTTGATTATTTGTTATCAGGATTTTAGTGCAGCTTGCGGGCAAATGAAACAGTTAACCCAGAGCCAGCAGGCTTTGTCCGTCATCCACATCCAGAACAGCGCCGGTCATGATGGCGGAACTGTCCGAACACAGTAACAGAAGCATACCGTCCAGATCGCCGGCCTGATTGAGGCGGCGGCGCAGGAAGGTGGCGATCTGCGCCCTGCCCTTGTCACTATGGAACCATTCACTGTTCAGTTCGGTTTCAATATAGCCCGGATTAATGGCGTTGACGCTCACGCCCTGACGGCCCCATTCGCGCGCCAACGCCCTGGTCATCATCGCCATTCCGGCCTTGGACATATTGTACAAGGACAATCCGGGCAGCAGGACATGGGCCGCCGCAGAGGCAATATTAATAATCTTACCAGTAACTTGCGGATTATTTTTATGCCGTGACATCATCCGTTTTGCCACCTCAACCGCCATAAAGAAGGCCCCGCGCAGATTGGTGTCGAAAAGCTCATCATAGGCTTCGGGTGTAATGTCAATGGCGCGCCCGGCCCCGTTGACGCCGGCATTATTGATCAGAATATCGATCGGCCCCAGGGCCTTTTCGCTGGCTTCAACAGCCTGTTTGATGCTTTGTACATCCTGAACATCAAGCGCCAGGGGAAAAGCATGCCCGCCCTTTCCGGCTATTTCCGCACACAGATCCTGAAGCCGTTCAATCCTGCGCCCGGTTACCGCCACCCGGGCCCCGGCTGCCGCCAGGGTTAGTGCAAAATGCCGCCCCAGACCGCTGGTAGTCCCGGTTATCAGAATATTTTTACCCGTAAGATCAATGGTCATCCCGCTCATCACCGTGAAACTCCTGTTGGGCTGCTAAAGAAAGATCGTTAGCGCCCACTATTCGTTGCGGCAATCAAAAATGCAAAGAAAGCATTAACTACCCTGCTTTAGGATGGCCGAAAGTTCTATAGGAGAAGACCGCCAATGAGCAGCAGTGCACGCGTTCTTGTTATCAACAATGATTCTGTGGAAGCCGGCGTCCTGACACGTAAATTACACGCCCAAGGGTATGAAAACGTACCACATAAGGACAAGGTAGATGCGCTTGACCAGGTGCGTTCTGCAAAACCCGATATCGTGATTATTGCAAGCAATGACAGTACAGGTTCCAGCCTGAATCTCACCCGGGCATTGAAAGGCCGAAGTGAGACGGCTGGCGTGCCCGTGATTTTGATTACCCCTTCCACAAGTGAATCCGCGCGCAGAGAGGGATTGCTGGCTGGTGCAGACGCCTGCCTGCAATTCCCCTATCATGACATGCAATTGTTCGGCCGGATCGAATCGCTGGCCCGGTTGGGCGCAATGCAGGAAGAACTGCGCCGCCGCTCCGTCACCGCCGCAAAATATGGTTTACCAGGCCCCCCCGCGATCCTGCCGCAGAACATCATCAAGGATGATGCAAATTTTCTGCTGGTTGGGCCATCACAGGAACATTTCGAACAGATTGAGCAGGGCCTTTGCCATATGGGCACACTGACCCACGCGCAAAGCCCGTCGACAGCCATGAATTATCTTGAAAGGCGGCGCTACGACGCCATCCTGCTCAACATTCCACATGGGCAGGAGGAAAGCTTTTTCCTTTTCATTGAGGATGTACGGCGGAACTCCCGTTTTTTCAATATACCCATTGTGTGCATGCTGAGCGCGGCGTCTTCTGGCGATGCGGCGGCGGCATATGCTGCTGGCGCGGCCGACGTGTTCCGGCACCCTATGAATATTGGTGACTTTAGCGCCCGTGTAGATGTGTTGGCCCGGCAGCAGCGCTATCGCGATTCGCTGATCAATGTCTACCGTCAGGCCCGCGACGTGGCCGTGAGCGACGCCCTGACCGGACTGTATAGCCACAGCTTTATGATGGAACATCTGTGCGAACTGGTGACCGAATCCCACACACAGCACAGAAGCCTGACCCTTGGTATTTTCACATTCGATAATCTGCCGGATATTAACAATCTGTACGGATACAATATAGGCGATAAAGTCCTTCGCCAGATTGGCCTGGTCGTCAGTAATCTGGTGCGCGGGGAAGACCTGTCTGCGCGCTTCAGCGGGCGCCGCATCGCACTGATTATGCCTGAAACCCGGCTGGCGCCGGGTGAACTTGTCGCCCATCGCATTGGCAGCATCATCAATTTTACAGAGATCATGGAAGGCGATATCGCCACACCCATCCGCGCCCATGTCTCGACCGGTGTCGCCAGCCTGGCTGCGGGGATGAATGCCGGGGCGCTGATCAGGGCTGCGATTGCCAGTAGCAGATAGGGGGTCTTTTTTTAGTTTAACCGGTGCGCCGGGATCGGCTAATGTTCAGGCAGCGGGCTATAATGCTCATCCAGGGAGTTTTGCCATGCAGCTTGATATCATATCCGATCCCGTGTGCCCATGGTGCTATGTTGGCAAGAAACGCATGGAGATTGCGATCGCCGCCAGACCAGAGATGAAGATCGATCTTGCCTACCGGGTATTTCAGTTAAATCCCGATATGCCGCGCGAGGGCATGGACCGCAAAGAACATCTGCGGCGAAAATTTGGTGAGTCGAAAGGCCCCGGCGGCATCATGGATGCACTTGTGGCAGCAGGCCGTGAACTGGGAATTGAATTTAATTTCAACCGCATTGCCCGTATGCCAAACACGCTGGATGCGCATCGCCTGATCCGGTGGTCTCATAGCGTGGGCCGTCAGCCCGAATTGGTTGAAACAATCTTCCGCCGCTACTTTACCGATGGTGACGACATCAGTGATCATGCAGTACTGCTTGATATTTCCCGTGAAGCCGGAATGGATACCGAAATTATCCGCGATCTTCTGCTTCGTGATGCAGACATTGATTTGATTCGCGAGGAAGATGCGACGGCGCGCAGGATTGGTATTCAGGGCGTGCCATCCTACGTGATTGCCAATAAATATTTACTGGTGGGTGCGCAGGAACCGGAACTGCTGCTGAAAGCGCTGGATACCGCATATGCGGAATCGCAGCAAACCGTTGCCGGTTAACCCGCCTGCCCCCGGATGTCCTGTGACAGTTCGGGTTGATGCTCTTGCGCAGGAATTTCTTTCCTGACCTGGCCATCCGGCTGTGGAAGCGCATCCATTACCGCGCCTAATGCGCGGTTGCGGCCTGTCAGCCTTCCATCAAGAACAGCCCCCGCCTCGATGGCAATCGTTTCATGCAGAATGTCGCCGGTAACCTGTGCGGTTTTACCCAATGTTACGGAGCGTGCTTCGACACCACCACTAAGGACGCCCCGGATCAATACATCTTCGGCAATAATATTGCCGGTGACACTTGCCGAGGGGCCAATCGTCAGCGACTGACAGCGAATATTGCCCTCCACAAAACCGTCTATCTGCAAATCGCCGGGTGAAACAAGATCGCCTGTCACAGACAGACCCGCGCTGATCAGCGAGACCGGGTCCCGGCCCTGCCGACGACGGCCTGCCGCATGGCCATTGGTTTTTTTATCCCTGCCGCTGAAAAACATTCTCACCAGCCTTCAGGAAGTTGCGTGGGTCACGCGCCTTGCCATCAAACCAGACCTCAAAATGCAAATGCGCGGCGCCGCTTCGCCCCGTATTTCCGACATTGCCAATCAAATCGCGCAGGCCGATCTTTTGCCCGCGCACGACGGTAATCCTGCTTAAATGACCATAACGGCTTTTGACCCCACGGCCATGATCGATTTCCACCATATTGCCATAAGGGCCGTTACGGCCTGCAAAAATAACGGTACCCGGCGCGCTGGACAAGACCGGATCGCCATGCGGAGCGACCAAATCCATGCCGGAATGAAACGCCCGGGCGTGGGTAAATGGATCACGGCGATAGCCATACGCGCTTGAGACATAATATTTATCAACTGGTTCCGCGAGCGGCAGACTAAACAGCGCCTCACGCAGCATTTCCAGCCTGCCCTTGCGGGTTGACGGCATTGCAAGTTCGCCAGGCATATTACGGCGTAAAAATTTGGCCGTCATTGAAGGCGGCAGGCTTAGCAGCGGCCCACCTTCTGCGTGACTGTCAGGCTTTGCCGCCCCCTCACGCCGGCGCAACATGGTGTCTGCATCCAGCCCGGTCTGATTGATCAGTTTTTCAAGCGCGGCAACAGCCGTATGGGCATCCGCCGCAAGATACGCCATCACATCATATTGGGCGTTTTTGGCGCCCGTCAAGCCAGGCCCCATTGGCGTGGCCTGAGCATTATTGGGCAGTCCACCGTCAATAGCGGTCATATTGGACGGCAGCGTAAAAACCGGGCGCACCGGACGCATGCGCGGCAAAACATCCGATGATATATTCGTCTCACGGCGTAACACTTCTGGCATCTCACCGCGCAGCGCTTCCGGGCGCGGGCGCGGGCGCGGCAACACGCCAGGATTGCCAGATATAACTGTTGCGGCATTTTGATTTTCAGTCAGGACAGCAACATCGGCACCGGCCCGATTATTTTTCGCCAGCAGTTCAGCCAGTTGCCGCTTTTTGGTCTCCAACTCCATGGTTGTGTTCAAAAACCGCTGTTGAACCTGTACAATCTCGGCCAGAAGCCGCTCATTCGATGTGCGTAGAGCGTCAAACTGCGCGTCATGTCCAACCAGCGCCCCATGATGGAACGCAAAATTCACCGAGGCGAAAGTCATCCACGAAAAAACCAGAAGAAAAATGGCTGCACCGGTAAATTGCGCGCCAGGCGACAGGCTGACACTACGCACCCGCCCTTGACTGCGCAGGTAGACTTGCCGTTCGGGAAAAAGCTGCCCCCAAAAGTTAGCGGCCATCATTACAATCCCGTTAGACATCCAGCCCCCTCTTTGCATTTCCCTGCGATTCTCGCACCCCGAGGGTTATTCAACCCTGATAGACAAGTGATGTCTATCACTTGTTTGATGTTATCCCCCATTTTTCGATTCAGGGAACGTATCAATGACAATATATTGGTCAGGAGTGATACGAAATAACCCTGCTGTCTCCCGCTTTTCAAAGCTTCATGAAACATTGCTGCGACGTGATATTAATCGCGCTGCACATTTTCTTGTGTGCGTTCATGTTTCTTGAGTTTGACTACAGCGCCCGAACGGCCTCCAGCACCTGTTCCGCGTGCCCCTTGACCTTCACCTTGCGCCAGATTTTGCGAATCACTCCCCTGGCGTCGATCAGGAAGGTGCTGCGGTCTATGCCCATATATTCGCGGCCATAATTTATTTTTTTGATCCAGACTCCATAGTCATCCACCATTTGACCCTCTTCATCTGAGGCCAGTTGAATTTTCAGATCATATTTTTTCTTGAAATTGTCATGGCGCTGCACACTGTCTTTCGACACCCCTATCAACACTGCGCCACATTTATCGAATTGGGGCTTTAGAGCGCTGAACGCAATGGCCTCAGTCGTGCAGCCGGGGGTGTCATCTTTTGGATAGAAATACACGACGGCGACTTTACCCTTCAGCTTTGCCAGGCTGATTTCGCCATCGCCATCAGTTTTAAGTTTGAAATTGGGCGCCTTTTGGCCTTCTTCCAGCATGTGTCTTATCCTGCGAGTAATTTATTCATATTATGACGGAACTTCCGGCTCCTCGTCCAGTCCTGCCTCAGCCAGAACGATTTTCTGATAAATCCGGTAGATATTTGTTTCAATGCCGGCGATCTGTTGCTCCAGATCAGTAAATGTCCGGGCCTGTCCACGCTTCGTCATCATCTCTTGCAGCGCAGTTGGTGCGGTATGGACATTCTTGCTATCACCAAGACACAGGCGCGAAATTTGCTGCATATCACGCAATGTGCGCAGTGATGCAATCAAATCCTGCGCAGATTCTTTTGGCAAGCATCCATGCGCCTCAAGCCGTGCCAGCGCCATCAGGGTGGCGCCATGCAGGACATCGGGAGAAGCCGCTGCATCGCGCAGAAGCAAAAACTGCGTGATGAATTCCGCATCCATCATGCCGCCCCGGACATATTTGAAATCCCAGATATTTTTGCTGTGAAACTCCTGATCAATACGCGCCCGCATCGTGGCTACTTCATGGGCGAGCAATTTTGCATCACGCGGCCTGACAAGAAACCCCCGAATAACGGCGCTAATATCATTCGCGAGCGTTTCCGGCGCCGTCACAATGCGCGCGCGCGTCCAGGCCATATGCTCCCATGTCTGCGCAGATTCTGCATGATATTTGTGAAATGCCTCCAGCGATACGGCAATGGGGCCCTTGCCGCCGGATGGACGCAGCCGCATATCAACTTCGTAAAGCCGCCCCTCCGCCGTGGGCGCAGACAGGGCGTTAATCAGACGCTGGCAAAGCCTTGCAAAATAGTGGCCCGCGCTAAGTGGCGTTTTGCCATCCGACATATCCGACGTATCCGGATAAATAAAAATCAGATCAAGATCAGAGGTGAAGGTCAGTTCCCTTCCGCCCAGCTTGCCCATGGCCAGCACCGCCATGCCAGCGCCCGCAATCACCCCATGTCTTTCAGCAAGCTCAGCCACAACGCGCGGCAACAGGGCGCGCAGCAATGTGTCGGCAATATCACTCTGCGCCAGCCCCGCGCCGCCGCCATCGATCAAATTCTGGAGCAATTGCACCCCAACCTGGAACTTGCGTTCATATGCCCAGCGCCGGGTAATATCGAGTACATCCTGAAAATCACGCGCAGATTCAAGGGCGTATTCCAGATCAGCCGAGAGCTGCGCCGCGTCTGGAATGGTTTCCAGAAAATCAGGCGATAACACCGCGTCCAGCAGCGCAGGTTTGCGCCCCAGAATTTCCGCCAGCCCAGGCGCGGTGCCCATAATTTCGGCAATTAGCTCCAGCAGCCAGGGATGCGCATTAAACAGCGAAAGAAGCTGAACGCCCGCCGGCATGGCCGCAAGAAATTCATCAAACCGCAGCAACGCTCCATCCGGATCGGAAGTGGAGGAGATCGCAGTCAATATTTTTGGCGTCAGCAGAACCAGTAATTCGCGTGCGCGCTGGGTTCGCAAGGCGCGGTAGCGGAATGTCCGCCAGATTTCGAGAATGTCAAAGGCGCGCGCCGGGTCGCCGAAGCCCATCTGTTGCAACGGCTCATGTGATGTTATGTCACCGGCCGCCTCACTGTCAGTTGCTTCGCCAGCCTTCCCCTGCCCTACAAGTTTGCGAAACTGTTCCGCCGCATGGCTCAGGTGCAATCGTATGGCATCGCTGAATTCAGCGGCCCCGGCATACCCCATAAACGCCGCCAAATGCGCAAGGCCTTCTGAAGTTTTCGGAAGAGTCTGGGTTTGTTCGTCATTGATCATTTGCAGACGATGCTCCAGGGTGCGCAAAAATATATAGGCGTCACGCAACTGTTGCGCAGGCTCTGTCTCAAGCTGTCCTTTTTCCTGCAGGATCGACAATATTCCCAGCGTCGCGGGATCGCGCAGTTTGCGATCACGGCCGCCCGCGATCAATTGATGGGTCTGTGCAAAAAACTCAATCTCGCGGATGCCGCCAAGACCGATTTTGATGTTATGACCGGCCACCTGAATATCTGCATGGCCATGATGCGCGCGGATCAGGCCAACCATCTCAAACACATCGCGTACGGCGGCATAATCAAGGCTTTTGCGCCAGACAAAGGGACTGATGTTTTTGAGGAACGTCTGGCCCATCTCGATATCACCGGCAACCGGGCGCGCCTTGATCATCGCCGCCCGCTCCCACCCCTTGCCGGTGCTTTCGTAATAGGTTTCCGCAGCTTCTACCGGCAAGGCGATAGGGGTTGCTGCGGGATCAGGCCGCAGGCGCAAATCAACGCGAAAGACATATCCATCCGCAGTAAAATCCTGTAGCAGCCTGACCAGGGTTTTTGTAAAACGAACCTGAAACTCAAGCAATTCCAGCTTTCCCCGATAGGAACAGCGTTCCGGATCAAACAGAATGATCAAATCTATATCGCTGGAATAATTCAGTTCCCCCGCGCCCAGCTTGCCCATGGCGATGATCACATATCCACAGGATCGGGAAGGCTGATCAGGATCAGCAAGAACAAGATCGCCCGCTTTGGCGTGGGCGCGCAGCAACGCATCGACTGTTGCCTGCAATATATTGCAGGCAAAACCGGAAAGCGCGCCGGTTACCTGCCCTATATCCCAAAGCCCTGCAATATCAGCCATGGCGATTGTCAGCGCCGCCTGTCCGCGCCGGATGCGTAACTGCTGCGCCAGCGCATCCTGCTGCAGACCGGCATCCGCCAATGCCATGACTGCGCCGTAGATTGCGGTCATGGTTGCCTCCGGGCCCTGCTGCATCAGGGAACACAGAAAGACCGGATCGCGCAGGGCCATACGGCTGAGAAACGGGCTGTTCCCAAATACCGCCAGTAACAGGTTGCGCCCTTTTGCATCCTTCAACAGCGCTGCAACCGTCTGCTGAACCTCATCCTCGCACATCCCGGCGGCTTGCCATAAATCGGCCAGCAGCGCCTCTGCCCGCGCCGAATCAAAGGGCTGGGGCATAGGGTGCGAATCTGTGATAGCATTCAGCATGGAAAAAACGTGCATTCAGTTGCCACCCGAGTTAAATCCGTCAACGCTTCTGGCCATGGTATTGCCAGTATTTACGGTGGTGTATGAATGATAATACGGCAAGATTGAAGCCAGTCTGTGATTATTCGTTCAACTAAAATACTCATGCGCGTCCTTGGGGCCGCATTGACGGTCGCTACGTTAATCGTGGCGATTGGCCTCTGGCGATTTGCCAGCGGCCCCGTCTCGCTGTCTTTTTTGGGCACATATCTACAGGAAATGCTGACCGGGGCCACGCCCGGCTATGTATGGGAGTTTGATGATCCCATTCTCGACTGGACTGATTTGCAGCCTTCCCTGGCGATCACCATTACCGGCGTCCGTATCAAGGAGGCATCGGGCGATCTGGTGGCGCAGGCCCCACGGCTGGACCTTGGGCTTAGCGCACGCGGGCTGTTATTGGGCCGCATCGCACCGACCTATATTGAATTAAGAGACGCCTCACTTACTGTGGTGCGGCTGCTGGATGGATCATTCCGGTTGGGCGTTGCGGCCGCCCCTGATGATCTGCAACGAACTGATCCGCCGGACATATCGGGATTATTGTCACGCGCATTTGCCGCCTTGCTTGAACCGCCAGGCCTTGGCGGCAATATGGGCGCGCTTGAGCATCTGTCAATCCGGAATGTTGAACTGGTTTATCGCGATCTTCGGCTGGAAACTGTGTGGGAGGCCAGCAACGCCAATTTTTCATTCGACCGTTCTGAACAGGGCATTATTGGCGAAGCAGCCATCGGGCTGAAAATAGATGAACAGACCTGGGTGCTGTCCCTGGGCGGCAATTTTGACCGTACGACACAGCTGAGCCAGATTGATATCAGCTTTAGCGGTATCGAGCCATTCCGCCTTGCCGAAGGTTCCGTGGCGCTGGCGCAACTTGCATATTTTCGTCTGCCCATTAGCGGCCTGGTAGGCGTGCAAATCGCTGCTGATGGAAAATTACTGGGTTTGAGCGCCAATATGCGCGCAGGCGCCGGTCAAATCACATTGCCGGATTTAATGCCTGAACCGGTTCAGGTCGATACGCTTGAGATCGAGGCTGAGTACACATTTAATGACAGCCTGATCCGGATTGGCCGCACACAATTACGCCAGGGCCCAATGGAAATCACCGCCAGGGGATCGGCTGAATATGGTGTTGCGAGCCCCGCCATCCAGATTAACGGCGACATCACCAACGCCAGTATTGAAACGGTGAAACGCCTGTGGCCAATTCCCGCCGCCAGGGGATCGCGCGGATGGTTCACGGAAAATATGGATACCGGCAATGTCGATCAGGCGCACTTTGAGGCCAACATTGCGCGTGGTGAGTTTGCCGCCGGACCTCTCAGCAATGAAGCGATCAAGGTTGATATGAAGTTTAGTGGCGTTACCGGTCACTATCTGCGGCCCATGCCACCGATCACCCAGGGGCGAGGCAGCGCCCTGATTACGGGACGGCAGTTCGAACTGACGCTGGATGATGGTCTCATTCTGGATGATCTGCGCCTGAGTGACGGCAGGTTTATTCTTGCCAATACGCATCTGCCGGAAAAGGACGGAGAAGTAAAGCTGTCCCTGAACGGCAGCATGACAAAAACGCTGGAGCTGATTGATTCCAGGCCGCTGGGCTATCCATCAAAATATGGCGTTGATCCTGCCACGATCAGCGGCGCTGCAAATACACAGTTGCAGCTTAAATTGCCCATCAAAAATAATATGCATATGGATGAAATTCACTATGAGGTGGCAAGCGATGTGGATGATTTGCGCCTGCCCAATCTGCTGAACGGCGTGGCGCTGGAACAGGCTGATGTCCACATTGATGTTAACCCCAAAGGCATAGAGGTCAAAGGCTCGGGAAGATTTATCGACGCGTTTGCCGATCTTACCTGGGCAGAAAAATTTAACGTCAGGGAAGGCCCATCCAGCAATTACACCGTAAAAATAAATGCGGATGAGCATCAGCTGGAAGCGCTTGGCTTTCCAACTGCGGGCATCATTGCCGGGCCGGTAACCCTGATGGCCGAAGCCTGGGGGCGTGGCACAAAAATATCCGGTGGCCGTGTCACCGCTGATCTCATGGACGCGGAACTCATCGCCGAACCGCTTTCCTGGCGCAAACCGAAATCCGTTCCCGCAAGCATGCGTTTCGATTTTGCCATGCCCCCTGGCGGTGAAACCGGCGCTGTTCTGGACAAATTAACCATCGCAGGAAAAGATATTGATGTCGCCGGCCGGCTGGTGTTTGAGCCGCATGGACCGCCAAATATCATCCGCATGGATCGCCTGAAGCTGGGTACGGCGAATGAGCTGAGTGGTGAGGCGCGGCGCAAAAAAAACGGCGCGTATGCTATTTTCATGAACGGGCCGCGTGCTGATTTATCCCTGTCCATTTCCCAATTACGAAAATCTGGCAGCATGCCTGAACCGGACGAAAAAGGGCTTGCCTATGATATTGAAGCCCGCGTTAAGCAGGTATTGCTGCGCGATGGAAATATTCTGAACGACGTCATTGCAATTGGCAGTTATGACGGTACGGATTTTATCAATCTTGCCGTGGATGCAAACTACGGCCCTGAACGCAATGTAACCCTGCGTTTGCAACCTGACGCAAATGGCAACAGAACTTTTTCGCTCATCTCTCTGGACGCAGGAAAAATATTATACGGCCTTGAACTGTTTGACAGCGGCGTCAACGGCGATCTTGAAATAACGGGGGAGTTTCAGGATAAAAAACGGCGCGGGCCACGGGATGCGCCGCCGATGCAGGGTGAAATCCGTATACGGAATATGCAGGTTGTTAACGCACCTGCGCTAACGCGCATCCTGACCATAGCCTCGCTTACCGGTATTCGTGACATTCTAACAGGCAGCGGCCTGACGTTCGATCGTATCCTTGTGCCCTATAAAATGCACAATGGCGTCATTACATTGACCGAGGCCTATGGGTCTGGCTCGGAACTTGGCCTGACACTGCATGGAACGAAGAATGAAGCTGACGGCACAGTCAACATGAATGGAACCGTGATCCCCGCCTATACGCTCAATACGGTTTTTGGCAAGGTGCCAATATTGGGAAAAATTCTGCTTGGTGGTAAAAATGAAGGCATTCTGGCCATCAATTACAGCGCCACCGGCTCAAGTGATAACCCGGATATTTTCGTTAATCCGCTTTCTGCACTAACGCCGGGATTTCTGCGGCATATTTTCAATCTTGGCGATCTGGCCGCGCCGGATGAACAGGCGGAGCCGGCGGCGCCTGATTCCGCAAAATAAAATGCGCTCTTGATTCCTGATCCGTATTGCTGAAAGCTTACGTCTTTCAAATTAAAACTTCAGGAGAGACGCCTATGGATGATGCAGCAAAGAAAACCGCGCTTCGGATGATCCCTTACGGGATTTACATTTTAACCGCCAAGTCCGGAAACGATGTTGCCGCTGCGACTGTGAACTGGGTGACGCAAACATCGTTCGAGCCGCCACTTGTTGCTGTGGCCATCAAGAGTGACAGTGGCGCTTATGCGCTGGTCAGGAAAACCCAGACTTTTGCACTCAATATGCTGGGCAAGGGGCAGGCGCCTGTTGGCTTTACATTTTTCAAACCCGCGCAACTTGACGGAGACAAGATCAGCGGCGAGCCTTTCAGGGCCGGAGCCAATGGTTCGCCGATCCTGGGTAATGCCATCGCCAGCGTTGAATGCAAGGTAACCAGCATTGTCGAACAGGGCGATCACCATATTTTCGTGGCCCAGGTGACCAACGCCAATGTCGCCAAACAGCCGGAAGCCCGCGCCGATGACGCCATCCTGTGGATGAAAGACCTGGGTGAGAAGGTGTTTTACGGGGGATAGGGTAGTAACTCACCCCACCCGTAGCAGAACGTGTTTCTTTTTGCCTGCGCTGAGCTTTACCGCGCCGTTGGAGAAATCGGCGGGGTTTAGCAACGCCTGCTCGTTTTCCACCAGTTGATCATTGATCCGCACACCGCGATTTTTGATCAACCGCCGGGCTTCGCCGCCACTGGCGCACAGGCCTGCGCGGCGCAGCAATTCTGATACGGCAATGCCAGGTTCAATTTCCGTGCGCGGGATGTCCAGTTCCGGCAGCCCCTCCGCCATCGCACCTTCCTCAAAGGTCTGGCGCGCAGTTTCCGCCGCCTGCTGCGCCGCCTGCGCGCCGTGCGCCATGGCTGTGGCTTCGTTTGCAAGCACCTTTTTTGCCTCGTTCAGTTCCTGACCCTGCAGCTTTTCCAGACGGGCAATTTCGTCCAGCGGCAATTCGGTGAACAGGCGCAGAAAGCGCCCCACATCGGCGTCTTCCACATTGCGCCAATATTGCCAGTATTCATACGGGCTGAGCATATCACTATTCAACCATATGGCGCCGCTTTCGGATTTACCCATCTTCTTGCCGGACGCCAGCGTCAGCAGCGGCGTTGTCAGGCCAAACAGATGCGCCCCGTCGGCGCGGCGTCCCAGATCAACGCCATTGACAATATTGCCCCACTGATCCGATCCGCCCATCTGCAAATGGCAGCCATGCTTGCGGTTCAGTTCAAGGAAATCATAGGCCTGCAACAGCATATAATTGAATTCAAGAAAGGTCAGCGGCTGCTCGCGTTCCAGGCGCAGCTTGACGCTGTCCATTGTCAGCATACGGTTGATCGTGAAATGGGCGCCAAAATCACGCAGGAATTCGATATAATTCAGCCGGTCCAGCCAGTCCGCATTATTCACCATGATGGCGTCGGTTGGCCCATCACCGAATTTTATGAATTTTTCAAATACTTTCCGGATTCCGGAAATGTTGGAATTAATCTGTGCATCGGTGAGCAGTGGGCGCGATTCATCCTTGCCCGTCGGATCGCCAACCCGCGTCGTGCCGCCACCGATCAGCACAATCGGCTTGTGACCGGACTGCTGCAACAGCCGCAGCATCATGATTGAAATCAGGCTGCCCACATGCAGGCTGGGCGCCGTGCAGTCATACCCTACATAAGCCGTAATCGGCTGCTTCAAAGCAAGCGCATCCAACCCCTCAAGGTCGGTACATTGATGCAGGTAACCGCGCGCCACGAAAGTCTCTAGAAACCGGGAGTTTAATTTCATCGTCATTAACTATTCTTGCAGGAGAGTATTGTCTGATAAGCGGCTAACCTGTAACAGCTTTATAAGCAGTGGAAAAGGTGTTGGACAGATATGGAACCGGTAATTGCCCTGGGCCTGATGAGCGGAACCTCGCTGGACGGGATTGACGCCGCCCTGATCCGCACGGACGGAGAGCGGATTGAGGCTTTTGGCGCCTGGGCGACCCAGCCATATGATGAGGACATGCGGGCCCGGCTGCGCGACGCCATGGTTTTGGCGGCCAAACTTGGCGCGTCTGCGCGTCAGGCGCCTGAAATCCTTACCCTGACCCGCGACCTGACCCGCATGCATGGGCAATTGGTGGACGCCTTACTGGCCGAGGCCGGGATCGAGCGTGAAGAAGTTGCCGTTGTCGGCTTTCATGGGCAGACCTTGCTGCATCGGCCCGAAGACCGGCTGACCCTGCAAATTGGGGATGGTGCTTCGCTGGCGCGCAGCCTGGATATTGATGTGGTGTACGATTTTCGTAGCGCCGACGTGGCGGCTGGCGGCCAGGGTGCACCACTCGTACCGCTCTATCATCAGGGTTTGGCCCGCGATTTGGACCTGGATGGGAACGCGGTTCAGGGGCCACAGGCCATTTTGAATATTGGCGGCATTGCCAATGTGACCTGGCTGGATTTGCGCCTTGATCCGGCAGATGGCGGAATCGTGGCGTTTGACACTGGCCCCGGAAATGGCCTTATCGACGATTGGTGCGCCCGTAAAATTGGGACGCCGATTGACCGGGACGGGGCGCTGGCCGCACGCGGTCAGGTGAATGCCCCTGCCCTTGCCGCGCTGATGCGCTCGCCGCAAATTCAGGCGCCGCCACCCAAGAGCCTGGATCGTCAGGCTTTTGATCTGTCGCTGGTCGAGGCGCTTTCACCCGAAGATGGCGCCGCGACGCTCGCTGCATTTACCGCTGCATCGGTTGCCGCATCCATAGCGCATTTGCCCGCACCGCCTGTGCGCTGGATCGTGTGTGGTGGCGGCCGGCATAATAAAACTTTGATGAAAATGCTGCGCCGGGAATTGGGCGCCGATGTTTTTGCCGCCGAAGATGCGGGCTGGCGCGGCGATGCGCTGGAAGCGGAAGCCTTTGCTTTTCTGGCGGTACGCCACCTGCGCGGTTTGCCGCTCAGTCTTCCCTCAACAACCGGCACACCAAAACCCATGACAGGTGGTGTGCTGGCGCGCCGGCCATAATATTGCTGACTAGGCGGTCTGTTTCGCTTCCAAAAGCGCAACCTGCCGGCCCAGATAATCGCTGACATGCTTGCTCAGTTCGGGAATGTGCGATTCAAAGAAGTGATTGGCGCCCTTGATTTTCAAATAGTCGACCAGGATGTTTTTCTGTGATGACAGCTTGTTCACCAGCTTGTCCACAGACTCGATCGGCACCACCTGATCAGCGGTTCCGTGAATGATCGCACCCGACACGGGGCATGGCGCGAGAAAGGCGAAATCATAATTGTTGGCGGGCGGGGCGATTCCAATAAAACCCGATATTTCAGGGCGGCGCATCAAAAGCTGCATCGCAATCCAGGCGCCAAAAGAAAAACCTGTAATCCAGCATTGCGGCGCATTTTCGTTAATCTGCTGCAGCCAATCCAGCGCCGATGCGGCGTCAGACAGTTCGCCCTGGCCATGATCATATTCCCCGACACTGCGGCCCACGCCACGAAAATTAAAGCGCAGAACGGAAAATTCATGCTTCTGGAAAATCTGTCCAACCTGATGCACGACCTTATTCTGCATCGACCCGCCATAAAGCGGATGCGGGTGCAAAACCAGGGCTATCGGGGCGTTTGCCCTGTTCGCCGGATAATAGCGGCCTTCGATGCGACCGGCCGGGCCATTGAAAAAGATTTCAGACATCTTTTCCGTTTTCCTTTCTTCAAGCCTGTATCAGACTAATTCAATGATGCTGTAGATGGCGCTTAATTCAGTAATATCAATAGGTTGAAATTAACCTACGGCTAATACTTGACTTTTTTAGTGGGTTGTTTACATTCTCTACAGCCACGCGCGTCAAATCGGCACGGATGTGGTGCGCGGTCATATCATAAGCGACCCCGAAAATGGCAGTAAAATCTGCTATAGGATACAATACCTATTCGAAGGATTATTCCGGTGAGACTGAGCACACGCGGGCGGTACGCAGTAATGGCGATGGTGGATCTGGCCGACGAGGGGCATGAACGGCCCATCACCCTGGCGGATATTGCCACACGCCAGGATATTTCGCTGTCCTACCTGGAACAGTTATTTGCCAAATTGCGCCGTGGCGGCATCGTTCGTAGCGTGCGCGGCCCCGGCGGCGGCTACCGGCTTGCAAACCCCATGGATCAAACCCGTATAGCCGACATCATTCTGGCGGTGGATGAGCCAATCAAGACAACCCGCTGTCAAACCGGTTCCTCCAAAGGATGCACCAAAGATCAAAGCCGCTGCAAAACCCACGATTTATGGGAAGAGCTGGGACGGCAGATACATATTTATCTCAGTTCTGTGACGCTGGCCGATGTGGTGCAGAAACGGGTTTTGAGCACAAGTGCGGCTTTCGAACGTATAACGGATTGTTCTGGAAATTCTGATTTCCTCCGGCTGACATCCGTCGCCGAATAGGTGTTTTGAGAGTATTATAATGCCTGGTCAGATTACCTATCTGGATTACAATGCCACCGCCCCTTTGCGGTCTGAGGTGATCCGCGCCATGACCGATGTGCTGCACTGTCATGGCAATGCATCCAGCCTGCATGGCCCTGGGCGGCAGGCCCGCAGCCGGATTGACGCTGCGCGCCGAGACGTGGCCAGCCTGGTAGGCGCAAAAGCAGATGAAGTCATCTTCACCAGTGGCGGCACCGAAGCCAATAATCTTGCGCTGCGTGGCGTGAAGGCCGCACGGGTGCTGGTTTCCGCAATTGAACATGATTCCGTGCTGCGCGCCGCCCCGGCGGATAATGCGATCATTCCTGTATTGCCGTCAGGCATTGTCGACCTGGCGGCAATGGACGCAATGCTCGGTGAAACAGATACGCCCACACTGGTAAGCGTCATGCTGGCAAACAACGAAACCGGTATTGTGCAGCCAGTTGCGCATGCAGCGAATATTGCGCATGCCCATGGAGCGCTGCTGCATTGTGATGCGGCGCAGGCGGCTGGCAAAATGGCTGTGGATTACACTGCGCTCGGTGCTGATCTGCTTACATTGTCGGCGCATAAATTTGGCGGGCCGCAGGGTATTGGCGCATTGATTGTACGTAACGGGCTGGAAGTCACATCCCAGATGCGCGGCGGCGGCCAGGAACGCGGACATCGTGGCGGCACAGAAAATATTGCGGCGATTACCGGTTTTGCAATGGCTTCGGTATTGGCGGGGAATGCCCTTCCCGCATTGATGGTGGACATGTCTGCATTGCGTGACAGGCTCGAAGATGGCGTGATGTCGATAACACCGCATGCCGTGTTTTTCGGGCGCGATCAGCAGCGCCTGCCGAACACCAGTTGCTTTGCCCTGCCCGGCGTCGCGGCAGTGACCCAGGTGATGAACCTTGATCTTGCGGGCATTGCCGTCAGTGCAGGCGCAGCCTGTTCATCGGGAAAGGTGGCGCGCTCTGCCGTGCTCTCCACAATGGGCGTTGATGAAGCGCTGGCGGGCGCCGCCATCCGCGTCAGCCTGGGATGGGCGACAAAGGCTGCTGACATAGAAACATTTTTGACAGCATGGGAAATGATCGCCGGACGCATGAACTTGCGCCAGGCGGGTTGAGGTATAAATTATGAGTGCACGTCCGGAGACCATCACGACCGTCGAAGAGGCCGGTGAAACCTATAAGCATGGTTTTGTCAGTGACATCGAATCCGAATATGCCCCCAAAGGGTTGAACGAAGATATTGTGCGCTTTATTTCCGGCAAAAAAGGCGAGCCGGAATGGATGCTGGAATGGCGGTTGCGCGCCTATCGCCGCTGGCTGACCATGAAAGAACCAGGCTGGGCCAAGGTGGATTTTCCGCAGATCGATTATCAGGACGCCTATTATTACGCCGCCCCCAAGGGATTTGGTTCACGCCCGAAAACGCTTGATGAGGTGGATCCTGAACTGCTGCGTACTTATGAGAAGCTGGGCATTCCGCTGAACGAGCGGATGCTGCTGGCAGGCGTTGCCGTCGATGCCGTGTTTGACAGTGTTTCCGTGGTGACAACATTCAAGGAAAAGCTGCACGAGGCCGGGGTGATTTTCTGCTCCATTTCCGAGGCGGTGCAGGACCACCCGGATATGGTGAAGAAATATCTGGGATCGGTTGTTCCCTATGCGGATAATTTTCACGCCACGCTGAATTCCGCCGTGTTCAGCGATGGCACCTTTGTCTATATCCCGCCGGGTGTGCGTTGCCCGATGGAGCTGTCGACCTATTTCCGTATCAATGCGGCCAATACCGGGCAGTTTGAACGCACCCTGATCATTGCCGACAAGGGTTCCTATGTCAGCTATCTGGAAGGATGCACCGCACCCATGCGCGACGAAAACCAGTTGCATGCCGCTGTGGTGGAGCTTGTAGTGCTGGACGATGCCGAGATCAAATATTCAACGGTGCAGAACTGGTATCCCGGCGACAAGGATGGACGCGGCGGCATCTATAATTTTGTCACCAAGCGTGGCGCATGCCGGGGCCGTAACTCGAAAATTTCCTGGACACAGGTGGAAACCGGATCGGCCATTACCTGGAAATATCCAAGCTGTATCCTGCAGGGTGATAATTCGGTAGGTGAATTTTACTCCATCGCCATTACCAATAATCATCAGCAGGCGGATACCGGCACCAAGATGATCCATCTGGGACGCAACACCACCAGCCGCATCGTGGCCAAGGGGATTTCCGCGGGCGCCAGCCAGTCCACCTATCGCGGATTGGTCAGCATACATCCCAAAGCCGAGGGAGCGCGCAACCACACCCAATGCGACTCCCTGCTGATTGGCGATAAATGCGGCGCGCATACCGTGCCCTATATCGAGGTGCGCAATCCGACGGCGCAGGTGGAACACGAGGCGACCACGTCCAGGCTGAGCGAGGAGCAATTATTCTATTGCCGCCAGCGCGGCCTGGATGCGGAAAGCGCGGTGGCGCTGCTGGTCAATGGTTTTTGCCGTGAAGTGTTACAGCATCTGCCGATGGAGTTTGCCGTCGAAGCACAAAAGCTGGTCGGTGTGAGTTTAGAAGGCAGTGTCGGGTAAAATGAGTAAGGTAATGCTGGAAATCAAAAATCTGCATGTGTCCGCTGGCGGGCAGGAAATTCTGCGTGGCATTGATCTTGTTGTGAAGGCGGGCGAAGTGCATGCCATCATGGGGCCGAACGGGTCTGGCAAAAGCACACTGTCCTATATTCTGGCGGGACGCCCCGGTTATGAAATCACTCGGGGTAGCGTACATTATTTTGGGGAAGACCTCACTGCCCTGCTGCCCGAAACGCGCGCCGCAAAGGGAATTTTTCTGGGCTTTCAGTACCCGGTGGAAATTCCCGGTGTCGCAACCATGACCTTTCTGAAACACGCCATCAATGCGCAGCGCAAATCGCGCGGCGAAGATGAACTGGACGCCATGGGCGTTATGAAGCTGGTGCAGCGTGAAGCGGGAAAACTTAAAATATCCGCAGACATGCTGAAACGTCCGGTAAATGCCGGTTTTTCTGGCGGCGAAAAAAAGCGTTGCGAGATTTTACAGATGGCGGTGCTGCAACCCCTGTTGGCCGTACTGGATGAAACGGATTCAGGCCTGGATGTGGATGCCCTGCGTCTGGTTGGCGATGGCGTCACCGGCCTGCGCGCGCCTGACCGTGCGATGATTGTCATTACGCATTATCAGCGCCTGCTGGATCATATTGTGCCGGATTTCGTGCATGTGCTGGCCAAAGGAAAAATCACGCGCAGCGGCGGCAAGGAATTGGCGCTTGAACTGGACCGCGAAGGTTATGGTGAAGTGGTCAATGGCTGAAATAGCAACATTGGAGCATGCGCTGCTAAGCGAGGTTAAGGCGCAGGAAGCCGGAATGGCGTCGGTTTCGCCGCGTCTTCGTGCTGTGCGTCAGAATGCGATACGGCGTTTTTCAAAAACCGGCCTGCCGACACGAAAAGATGAAGCCTGGCGGTGGACGGATTTATCGCTGTTGCGCGAACAGTCTCGCACTGTCGCAGAGCCCCCGGTTGATCCCAAAAGCATGGATGGTCCGTTTGCCGGGCTTGAGGCCTGGCGGATGATTTTTGTCAATGGCGTGTTGCAAGGTGAAGCAAGCGATCTGCCCCCCGGCCTGTGTGCGCAATCTTTGCGCGCCGCCTTGCAGGACGATGCTGCGATAGCGGACCGGTTGCGCGATAGCGCCGACGCTCCATTCCTTGCGTTGAATACCGCTTTGTTGAACGATGGCGCATATATTTGCGTTGCAGCGGATACACGGGTTTCCAAACCGCTGCATCTGGTTTTTTTCAATACCGGCAATGCCCAAATCCGCAATCTTGTCGTGCTTGAACCGCACGCCAACGTAACGCTTCTGGAAAGCCATTACGGGCCGGCGGGCGCAGAATATTTTGTCAATAACGCAAGCGATGTGCAGCTTGGCGAAGGGGCGCGTCTGGCCCATTACCGTGATCAGGCGGAAAGCCAAAACGCCCTGCATTTTCATTTTCTGAACGCCCGGCTTGATGCGCATACACATTATGACGGCTTCACATTAACCCGTGGCGCGCGCCTGTCGCGCTTTGAGGCGCATGTGGAAATTGCGGGCAGTGACGCACTGTGCAGCCTGAACGGCGTCAGCATGCTGAACGGGTCGCAAACGGGTGACACCACCTGCGTTATGAACCATCTCGCGCCTGCAAGCCGCAGCCACCAGATGTTTCGTACGGTCCTTGATGGTAAATCCCAGGGCATATTTCAGGGGCTGATCCGGGTTGCAAAACCTGCACAGCGCACCGGCGCAACGCAGCAGATCAAGGCCATGCTCTTATCGCCGCATGCCGTGCAAAATTCCAAACCGGAACTGGAAATTCTGGCGGATGATGTGAAATGCGCCCATGGCGCATCGGTTGGGCAGTTGGATGAAGCAGCACTTTTTTATCTGCGCGCGCGCGGCATAGCTGAGGCGCAGGCGCGGGCATTATTGACCGGCGCATTTCTTGATGACGCCGTGGCGCAGATACAGGGCAGCGATGCGCTGGACGCCGGACAGGTTCAGCTAAACATGCGGGACACAATCAGTACATGGCTGGCGCAAAAATCGGTGATTGAAAATGTCTAGGCCTACAAATATTCGTCCTGTTACGGCGTCAACCGGGTTTGACGTAGCGCATGCCCGTGCGCAGTTTCCAATTCTGCAAACCACCGTGAACGGAAAGCCGCTGGTCTATTTCGATAATGCCGCGTCGGCGCAAAAACCCGAGGCGGTGCTGCATGCGCTGGATAATACCTATCGCACCAGCTATGCCAATATTCATCGCGGCGCGCATTATCTCAGCACGCTGGCGACCGAAAAATATGAAGCGGCGCGGGAAAAGGTGCGCGGTTTCCTGAACGCGCGTGAAACATCAGAAATTATTTTCACCAGCAACGCCACCGGCGCACTCAATCTTGTGGCGTCCAGCTTTGCCCGCCCGCGCATCAAGGAAGGTGATGAGATCATCCTTTCCGTGATGGAACATCATTCCAACATCGTACCCTGGCATTTTTTACGGGCGGATAAAGGCGCTGTTCTGAAATGGGTTCCAGTAGACGGACGCGGCGAATTGCAACTGGATGAATTTGAAAAACTTTTGTCGCCCCGCACAAGACTGGTGACCATTACCCATGTTTCGAACGTGCTGGGCACCGTGACGCCCATCAGGGAAATTATCCGGCTGGCCCATGCGCAGGGTGTGCCCGTTCTGGTGGATGGCAGTCAGGCGGCGCCACATCTGCCAATTGATGTACAGGATCTGGATTGCGATTTTTACGCATTCACCGGCCACAAGGTGTACGGGCCGACCGGCATTGGCGTATTGTATGGCAAGGCGGAACATCTCAACGCCATGCCGCCTTTTCTCGGTGGTGGCGAAATGATTAGCCAGGTCACCCAGGATAATGTGACCTATGCTGACCCGCCGTTCCGGTTTGAACCCGGCACCATGCCCATCGTGCAGGCCATTGGTCTGGGCGCGGCCATTGATTTCATGCAATCGCTGGATCGCGCGGCTGTCGCCGCCCATGAAAAATCATTGCTGGATTACGCCACTGCCCGCTTGTTGGAAATCAATGCATTGACCATATATGGTCAGGCGCATGAAAAAGGCGCGATCATTTCGTTTGGCATTGATGGCATTCATCCGCATGATATTGCCACGATCATTGATCAGTCCGGCGTTGCCGTGCGGTCAGGCCAGCATTGCGCTGAACCGCTGATGCGGCATCTGGGCGTTACCGCCACGGCGCGGGCGTCGTTCGCATTATATAACACAAAAGAAGAAGTCGATATTCTGGTGCGCGCATTGGAAGATTGCCGCAAATTATTTGGTTAGACGGAAACAGGTGCATAGCATGGATATGGAACAGGAAATGGCAAAAGCGGAAACTGGCGCAGATACGTCTGGCCTTGTGGATCCGCACCTGCTGCACGATCCCATCGTCGCCGCCATTAAAACCGTCTATGACCCGGAAATTCCTGTCGATATTTATGAGCTTGGGCTGATTTACCGCCTCGACATTAATGAACAGGGGATGGTCGATATTGATATGACCTTAACGGCCCCCGCCTGCCCGGTTGCCGGTGAAATGCCGATATGGGTGCGCGATGCGGTCATTCAGGTTTCCGGTGTGCGGGGATGTGAAGTGAACATGGTGTTTGATCCGCCCTGGGATAAATCACGCATGTCAGACGAGGCGCGGGTTGCGCTGGATATGTTTTGAGAAGGTACAGGAACAATGGCGATGGAAATAACTGACAGTAATTCCGGCAAGCCCGTACGCAGGCCCGCCCGCCCGCGCCCGAAAGCCATTACCCTGAGCGATGCCGCCGCCAGCCGTGTAAAAGAAATCATGGCCCGCGCCGATGGCAAAGTTGTGGGCGTGCGCATCAGCGTTAAAAATACCGGCTGCGCGGGCATGTCCTACGCCATGGAATATGCGTCCGAACTAAACCCGCTGGACGAAAAGGTCGAAGACAAGGACGTCACTATTCTGATCGATCCGAAAGCCGTGCTGTTCCTGATCGGCACCGAAATGGATTACAAGACGGACAAATTCGAATCCGGCTTTGTGTTCAAAAATCCGAACGCAGTCGACACCTGCGGCTGCGGCGAATCCTTCCGCGTGAGTTAACCTCAGCGATGCCGGTCAGCGAAGAATATCACGAATATGTACGTGATCTGTTCACCGCTTTTGGCGCCATCCGTATACGCAGCATGTTCGGCGGTGCGGGCATTTTTCGTGATGACCTCATGTTCGGCCTTGTCATTGACGACCAGATTTACCTGAAAGTCGATGATCACAACCGCGCGGAGTTTGAGAACGCCGGACAGGGCCCGTTCCTGTATGAACGCAAGGATGGCCGCACCATGGCCATGTCCTATTATCTTGTTCCCGATGCGCTGTATGACGATACAGATGAATTGGCGGTGTGGGCAAAGAATGCGTTTGCCGCTGCACAACGCGGGGCAAAGAAAAAATCCCCGCGCCCGCGCAGGAAGAAATAACCCCTTATGGCTGCTTGATCGCATCCACCTCGATGATGATTTCCACATCATCGCCCAGTACCGGGGCAGCATATCCCATGCCAAACTCAGAGCGTTTAAGGGTTCCGCGCGCGGAGAAACCGGCGACAATTTTGGTTTTCGCCGGGTCCATTGGATTTGGCCCGACATTCACCAGCGTCACGTCAAGCGGCACAGATTTTGTCACCCCATGCATCGTCAGATCACCTGTGACCGTGGCGGTCTTTTCACCCGTCAGTTTCACAGATGTGCTTTTATAGGTAAGCGCCGGAAACTGCGCGACATCGAAAAAATCCTTGCCACGTAAATGTTCGTCGCGTTTCTCGTGATTGGTGTCCAGGCTGGCCGCATCAATGGTGACGGCCACGGATGATTTTTCGGGCGCCTCCGCGTCCAGCGTAAAGGCCCCTTCAACCGTGTTGAAACGTCCAAAGGTTTTTGAAAACCCCAGATGTGACACCCCAAACAAAACACTCGCATGGGTGGGATCCAGCAGAAACTTATCCGCCGCGTTTGCGGGCAGAACCAGGCCAGCCATGGCCACAACAATACCGGTAGAAACCAGTTTAGCTTTCACACTTCGCATCACTTCCCCCTTGGTTTGAATTTTTAATTCAGGGCCTGCACGGCCTCCAGCTTGATCTCTATCTTGACCTCATCCGCCACGATATCTGTTGATTCCCACTGCCCCTGCGCCAGACCGAAATCGCGGCGCGAAATGGCAACCATGCCGGAAGCGGAGGCATTTCCGCCGCCGCCATCCTTTTCCAGTTGCAGGGCAAAGGGTAACACCAGCGGCAATGTAATGTCACGAATTGTCAGCGTGCCCACGGCTTCATAATGATCTGTCCCAACTACACGGATTTTATCAGCGGCGAACCGCGCCTGCGGAAATTTTCCGGCGTCAAACAATTCAGCCGAGCGCAGCGTGGCGTCACGTTCCGCGTTTTGCGTATCCAGGCTGGCAATATCGATAGTTACATCAATGCGCCCGTCCTCTGGTTTGTCCGGATCAAACTCAATGCGCGCGTCAAAGCGCTCAAACTTTCCGGTAATGGACATGCCGGTCTGCGTAAAATGGAACAGAAGCTGGCTTGCCGGCGCCACATTCCATGTTGCTGCTTTAACCGGCGCCATTATAAAGACACCAGATGCAATCAGCATCACGGGCAACATCCGCCGCAAAATATCATTCTTCAAAATAAAATGATGCCGCAGCGCTGCGCCTATATGAATCACGAGCAATCCAGAAATTGCGAACGCGAACAACTCGTGAAGCTCCTCACCCAGTTCATGCAGATCACGGTCGGGGCTAAACGGACTGGGCACAGGAATCCAGCCAAAAAATGTAAGCGGTGAATTCGCTGTCCAGACCAGTCCCATGCCGATAAAAACCTGCCCGAACAGCGCCCCATAAAGCGCCCAATGCGTCAGTTTTGCGGCCAAAATTTCCCAGCCTGGAAGATCGGCCGGTAATGGCGGCGGTGGATTATAGGCCCGCCACAGACTGCGCCCGATCATAAACAGCAACAGTAAAAGCCCGAGCGATTTATGCAGTTCCACATATCTAAATTTCTCTAACCCGCGCGGCAAATCATGCATGTACCAGCCAATGGGAAGCAGCACAAACACAAGCAACGCCGCGCTCCAGTGAAACAGCTTTGCGACAACCCCGAATTTCTGTCCGTCATTTCCCAATTGCATGTGCCGCAACGCCCTCACTTGCCCGTAAATACTGGTGGCTTTTTCGCCAGAAAGGCGCGCACGGCGGTTCGCGCATCTGCGGTGCGGCTGGCGGTGCGCTGATACATGCGCTCCACAAGCAGTTGCTCCGTGAACGAATTATCAAACCCTTCCCAGAACGCCTTGCGGGTCAGCGCATAGGCGCGGGTCGGACCTTGCGCCAGCCGGCGCGCCATGGCGATTGCCGCATCGCGCAATTTATCATCGTCCTGTACATCATTGATCAATCCCCAGGCCAGCGCTTTTTCCGCGGGCAGCCGGTCCCCCAGCAGCGACAGTTCAAACGCCCGCGCCTTGCCCAGCATGCGCGGCAAAAGCCAGGTGGCGCCGCCATCCGGTATCAACCCGATATTCGCAAAAGGCTGCAACAGATAGGCCGAACGCGCCGCCAGAATAATATCTCCCATCAGCGCAATACTCATGGTGATCCCCGCCGTCGCCCCTTGCAAACCCACGACAATGGGAATTTCCATATCCCGCAGTTTCAGCAAAAGCGTGTTGAAAATTTCGTCCAGAACCTGGCCCGCATCCGGCTGGGGCAGCTTTGGCCCGCCGGGATCCGCCAAATTCATGCCGGAAGAGAACCCCCGCCCTTCACCCGTCAGCAACAGACAGCGCACACCGCTTTCAGGTCCGGCGCAAATGTCAAGCGCCGCCTCAAATTCATGTAGCATGTCACGGGTCAAGGCATTTAGAGTTCCTGGAGAATTAAAAGAGATGTGGCCAACCGCATCGGACCGTGTGAACAGGATATGCTGATATTCCATGACCATTCTCCGAATTTGACTACCTGATCCTATCCTCATGGATAGAACCAGCCATATCAATCCTAGCGGATTCTACGCTAAACTAAACCATATTCATTACCGGCTTCATCCAGGGACAGGGGACACATATGAGCACAGCGGAAAATATTTCGACAGGTGGCGCCAATACCGGGGCGCGCATGCGCGCCGTGCTGGAACGCCAGAAGCAAGCCCATATCCGTGAAGGGGCGCCAAGCGCCGAATTGCGCATCGACCGCATTAATCGCGCCATTGGCCTGATCGTCGATTATCAGGATGAAATCTGCTCTGCGCTTAGCGCCGATTTCGGCCATCGCAGCACGGACCAATCCATCATGTCCGATGTTGTTGGCTGTCTTGGCGGCCTGAAAGAGGCAAAAAAACAGTTGCGCAAATGGATGCGGCCGGATCATCGCTCCAGCACATTTCCATTTAATCTTGCGGGCGGGAAATCGCGTGTGGAATATCAGCCCCTGGGGACGGTCGGTCTGATTACGCCCTGGAATTTTCCCATGGCGATGACCTTTTCGCCGCTCGCGGGAATTTTTTCCGCCGGGAACAGAGTGATGATGAAACCTTCGGAATATACGCCGCGTACAGCTGAACTGATGGCGCGCATGTTCTCCAAGGCCTTTGATGAAAACGAAGTGGCGGTGTTTACGGGCGGCCCAGAGGTTGGGCAGGCTTTCAGCGCCTTGCCCTTTGATCATATCATATTCATCGGCGCCACATTGGTGGGCAAGAACATCATGCGTGCAGCAGCCGAAAATCTGGTGCCGGTAACGCTGGAGCTTGGCGGTAAATCGCCGACGATCATCGGCAAATCATCCAAGATGCAGACATCCACCGACCGCATCATGAATGGCAAGATGCTGAATGCCGGGCAGATCTGTCTGGCGCCGGATTATGTATATGTCCCCAAAGGCCAGGAAGACGCCTTTGTCGCCTCCGCCCAGCGGTCGGTTGCAACCATGTATCCCACACTGAAGGAAAACCCGGATTACACATCGGTCATCAATCAGCGCCATTATGACCGTTTGCAGGGATATGTCGCCGACGCCAGGTCAAAGGGGGCAAGGATTGTTGAAATCAATCCCGCCAATGAAGATTTCTCTCAGCAGCCCGCGCATAAAATTCCCCCTACCCTGCTGCTTGATGTTTCCGAAGATATGAAGATAGCGCAGGAAGAAATTTTTGGGCCACTGCTGATGGTCAAAACCTATGCGGGTATCGATGAGGTCATCGATTACGTCAACGCCCACCCGCGCCCGCTGGCCTTGTACTATTTTGGCAATGATCAGGCGGAAAAGCAGCGGGTACTGGACCGCACAACTTCGGGCGGTGTCGCCATAAATGATGTGATGATGCATGTCGCCCAGGAAGATTTACCATTCGGCGGCGTCGGCGCCAGCGGCATGGGTTCCTATCACGGTTATGACGGCTTCAAAAATTTCAGTCATGCCAAGGCAATTTACGAGCAAGGCGGACGTTTCGATCTGGGACGCTTTGTACGCCCGCCATTCACACCGCGCTTGCGCAAAATGCTGGTCTCGCAAGTCAAACGCTAGGTCATATCCTACAAACGAAACGGGCCGTCCGAAAGGCGGCCCGTTTGCTTTGAGTCAGATGCGTAAGTGGCTTAGCGAACGCCCAGCCGGCGGATCGCGTCCGGCGTATAGCGGTCTTCGGACAGTTCGTCCGCATTCCAGCTGATTTGCGGCTCCTGGTTGGTGAAACTGTCGACCAGGTAACGGCCGGCGTTCAGGTCATAGGAAACCGCACCTACGCGGTCGCAAACCGGAACTTCGTAATAGGTTTGCGCAAACTGTTCCTGCACACGCCACAGGTCGCCACGCGCGTCATAGGCGCTGGTTTGCAAGATAAACCAGCTATCTTCTTCCATCCAGAACTTGCGCTTTGGATAGATATGACGGGTTTCGGGGCGCACATTGGCCTCAAAAACATGCGCGCGCTGCAATTCGTAACGCGGCAGATCCTGATTGATGTGCGGGCCAGCAGTAAAGATGTCTTTGTACTGCAGGTCACTCTGCGCCAGACGATAGCTGTTGGCCGACATATAGGTTTCCTGACGGCCGATATAGGCCCAGTCGTACCGGTCAGAGGCGCCATTGAAACCACCGAAGCTGTCAGTCGTTTGCAGCCCGTCAGAGTTGGTGCCGGGATTGTCATAGGCGATGTTCGGCGCACGGCGCACGCGGCGCGTACCAGGACTGTACACCCATGCCTTGCGGCGGCCTTCAGCCGTGTTGATGGTTTCGTGAATCAGGATCACGTTACCCGCACTACGCGCGGGAGCAATCGTGTTGGAGATATATTTGAGAGAGATGTTGTTAAGCTCCGATACATCCTTGATCGCGGGATCACCATAATTCTGCAACACTTCGTCCTGGGCAACATAATGGGTAAAGTCACCACTGCGGGTTGGCGCGGCAAACACCAACTGACGGGTCACCTTGAAGTTGCGGTACTTCAGACGATGGTTCCAGATTAATTCCTGCGTAACGCTCGGGATCGGGAATGCAGTCGTGCGAATAGCACCCTTGAACCCTGCGCCATCCGGAGATTCAACGCTGTTCAGCGCATTGTTCTTTATGACTTCATACACCGCAGGCGGTTGCGCACAGGAGCGCCGGGACTGATAGATATTCATCTTGTAGGAATCAGGATACGCCTTGAACATCGCCAAGGGCATTTCGCTCAGATTTTTTGCATATTGTGCGCTGTTCGCCCCCGTGATTGTGAATAACGGCTTATCAGCCGAATAGGGGTCCGGATGACGGTCCCCCATCTTGTAGGTGACATTTGATGGAGGCTGAGACAATCCCCCGGTCCATTCAGGGATCGTGCCTTCCTTGTTGCCAGACTTCTGCGAACCCAGTGGGGTCAGGTCTTTGCCAAGCCGGTCAGCGACCTCAGCTGGCACCCCTGCCAGCGCCGCAGACGACAGCAATGCCGTAAACGAAGTGGCAAAGAGGATATTTTTTATAATCATGTTGGCGCCCTTCTTTATTATCACTGATTGCTTCCAGGCTGAATCATGGCACGACAACAGCCTGCCACTCAATTCAAGAAAACGTTAACTCAGGGCAAAACGGCCCCAGAAACCAGAGTTTTTGGTAAAGATTTCGTGATGAATGCAAATGTGAAGGCTGGTGGATTACTTCACTTCGTTTATTGACGGCCCCTGAAGGTTCATGTGCAAATATGCATCTTCAGCCGCAATGACGAAGCGGGGGTGGCTGGTTCAACCAGAAATCATCGTGCTAAATGCCCAAACACACATTTCATGATCAAATGATCACGGTAAAACTTGGGATCCAGCTTGCTGCAACCATATCCATTCCGCCCCACGCCATCCAAAATTTTGAATAATCTACCACTTGGGTAAGGCTTAACCCGCAGTCCCGCCCACGGTCAGGCCATCGATTCGCAATGTTGGCTGCCCAACGCCAACAGGCACGCCCTGGCCACTTTTTCCGCAGGTGCCGATGCCGGGATCCAGTTCCATGTCATTGCCGATCATGGCAACCCGTTTCAGCACTTCCGGACCGTTGCCAATCAGTGTGGCTCCCTTTACGGGCGCACCAATTTTGCCATTTTCAATGCGATAGGCTTCGGTGCAGGTAAAGACGAATTTACCGCTGGTTATATCCACCTGGCCACCCCCGAACGATACCGCATAGATGCCGTTTTTAACCGAAGCAAGTATTTCCTCCGGATTCATGCCGCCAGACAGCATATAGGTATTGGTCATGCGCGGCATCGGCATATGCGCATAAGACTGCCTGCGGCCATTTCCAGTAGGCGCCATGCCCATCAGCCGTGCATTCAGCCGGTCCTGGATATAGCCTTTCAGGATGCCGTCTTCGATCAGAACCGTATTGGATGTAGGCGTTCCTTCATCATCCACACTTAGCGAGCCGCGCCGGCCGGCCAACGTGCCGTCATCCACCACAGTTACACCCTTTGCCGCCACCTGCTGGCCAAGCAACCCTGCAAAGGCGCTGGTTTTCTTGCGGTTAAAGTCTCCCTCCAGACCATGCCCGATGGCCTCATGCAGCAATATTCCTGGCCATCCGGGGCCAAGCACAACCATCTGCTCCCCCGCAGGCGCCGGAACGGATTGCAGATTGATCAGCGCCTGACGCAGCGCTTCATCCACAAAAGGCTGCCATTTGTCCGGGGTCAAATATGCGGTGTAGCCATTCCGGCCCCCAACGCCATGACTGCCTGATTCCTGGCGATCCCCCTCGCCTGCAACAACAGATACGTTCAATCGCACCAGAGGTCTGATATCACGGACGCTTTCGCCCCCCGGGCGGAGGATTTCCACCACACGCCATTCCCCTGCCAGGGAACAGGTCACCTGCCGCACCCGGCTATCTTTTGCGCGGGCATAGGCGTTCATGTCTTCAAGAAGCTTTATCTTTGTCTCGAACGACGCCGTATCCAGGGGGTTGTCGGAACTGTAGAGCGCGCGATTCGTTCGCGACGGTCCAACCGAAAGCTGACCGGACTTGCCGCTTTGCACGGCGCGAACTGTTTGCGCGGCGCGGGCAATTGCTGCCTCGCTTAAATCCGCTGCATGCGCATAACCTGTCGCTTCGCCAGCGACCGAGCGCAATCCAAACCCCTGTCCCGTGTCAAATGCAGCATTTTTAAGCCGCCCATCGTCAAAGACAAAACTTTCAGAAACCGAATATTCAAGGAATAGCTCCCCATCATCGCCACGATGCAGCGCATCATCCACCAGCGACTGCACACGCCTGCGGTCCATACCAGACTGGGTGAAGAACAAATCTTCTGAAATATTTCCGGAAAATCCGCTAGCTTGGGGAGAATTGGTCAAATTCCTATTCCTTCCGGTCAATCAAGCTGTATCCAGCCAAAGACACTCTGGCGCATTCAATGCGTCAGACCATATATAGTACACTGACGGCCCTGAAAGAAGTCTAACATGCCCGGGAGAAAAGAAATGCCGCAAAGCATGGCCATTGAACAGGAAGCATCGGAAATAGCCGATTCGCTTATCGCCAAACACGGACCATCCGCCCAGAATGTCGCCGCGCTGTCGCTGTCCGATGCTGTCACCGCAAATGATCTTGCAGGCTATAAAAAATGGCTGGCGGTACGCAAAATCATACTCGAAAGAGGAGATACCATCCGCTACACCCGCCGCCTTTCCGACAAGCTGATATGGGCCATCGAGCAGGCGCTGGAACTGGACCTGCCGCAACTTGCTGCGGTACTAGGCGTTATAGCCGTAGAGGCGCGCAAGGAGGAACAACAGGTGGCAGACGATATTCGCTTGCATGGCAACAACCACCCGCCCCTCGGGGGCGGCATTAATACAGATAAACCCGAATATACGCGCCGCCTGAGCGATAAGTTGATCTGGGCGCTGGAACAATCCGTTGAACAGGGGCAAATCGATATCGCCACCATGCTGAAACCGCTTTATGAAGTTGCGGTCGAAGGGGATGCCGCACGTGCAGCCGCCTACAAGGAGCGCACCCCGTAAGGGACATCCCGCTATTAGTAACTATTCTCAATTGTTGGCTCATTTGGGCCGTTTTTTTTCAATACTGTCTTCTCACACATATCATCTGTACTTGCAGTTTTATGGCGACTGTGGTTTGTGAGGGACTGGACTCGGGTCTGCCTTGTGCATGGCTCAGTGCGGGTAAAAACAACAGGAAAAACAGATGCGTTGTATATCCAAGGGCCGCCGCTTCGTAAGTGAAGCACTGACGGCAGCGTTTATGATTTTTGTACCAGCGGGCGCTGCGATGGCCGAGACGGCCGTTAATTGGCAGATGGGGTTCCAGCCGGCGGCGTCGCCGGTCATGGAGCAAATCACCAGCTTCCATCATCTGCTGCTGATATTGATAACAGCCATTACCCTGTTTGTGCTGGCCCTGTTGCTGTACATCATGGTGCGCTTCAACTCCCGGGCCAATCCGGTTCCAACCACCACCACCCACAATACAGCACTTGAAGTGATCTGGACTGTGATCCCGATCATGATTCTTATCGTCATGGCGGTTCCCTCGTTCCGGTTGCTGTATCAGGCAGATGTGATGCCGGAAGCCGAAATGACACTGAAACTGACCGGCAATCAATGGTACTGGAATGTAGAGTATCCCGACCATGGTCCGATTACATACGATATTACGATGCTCGAAGATGCGGACCGCCCTGCGGATGCGCCGCGCCTGCTGGCTGTCGATAATGATATCGTGGTGCCGGTTGGCACAACGATCCGGGTGCAGACCACTTCGGTTGACGTGATTCACGCCCTTGCCCTGCCTGTGATGGGCGTCAAGATTGACGCCATCCCCGGGCACCTGAACGAAACCTGGTTCAAGGCGACCCGTGAGGGCACATTCTATGGCCAATGCTCGGAACTTTGCGGCTCGCGGCATGCTTTCATGCCGACAGCTCTCAAGGTTGTGAGCAAGGAAGCCTTTGCAGCATGGATTGAAGAGGCGAAAGTGAAATATGCTTCTGCACCTTCACAGAAACCGGTTGGTCTGGCATCCGCCACCCCGGTTCACTGAGACCCTTTACGCAATTAGATGATACGACAGAGAGAGTAGTCCAGATGAACACAGCAGCCGGCTCGCACGACGAACATGCGCATCATCCTACGGGATGGCGGCGCTATGTTTATTCCACCAACCACAAAGACATTGGCAACATGTATCTGATCTTCGCTATCGTAGCGGGGATTATCGGCGGCATTATGTCCCTGATCATTCGCACCGAACTGGCCACGCCGGGCGATGATATTCTGGGTGGTAACTATCACCTGTTCAATACGCTGGTTACCGGCCACGGCCTGATCATGGTGTTTTTTATGGTCATGCCGGCATTTATTGGCGGCTTTGGCAACTGGTTCGTACCGTTGATGATTGGTGCGCCTGATATGGCGTTCCCGCGCATGAACAATATTTCATTCTGGCTGCTGCCTCCGTCGATCATACTGTTGGTCATTTCGATGTTTGTTGAAGGCCCCGCAGGCGGTTTCGGCGCGGGCACCGGCTGGACAATCTATCCGCCGCTTTCTTCAAGCGCAGGCCATCCGGGACCTGCTGTTGATTTCGCCATTCTCAGCCTCCATTTGGCTGGCGCCTCGTCCATTCTGGGGGCTATCAATTTTATTACGACCATCTTCAATATGCGCGCCCCTGGCATGACCATGCACAAGATGCCGCTATTCGTATGGTCTGTATTGGTCACCGCATTCTTATTGCTTTTGTCGCTGCCTGTTTTGGCCGGCGCCATTACCATGCTGCTGACCGACCGTAATTTCGGCACCACCTTCTTTGATGCGTCCGGTGGTGGCGATCCGGTGCTGTTCCAGCATCTGTTCTGGTTCTTTGGCCACCCTGAAGTTTACATTCTGATCCTGCCCGGCTTTGGCGTGATCAGCCACGTGGTCAGCACCTTCTCACGCAAACCGGTGTTCGGTTATATGGCCATGGCCTATGCCATGGTTGCGATCGGTGGCATCGGCTTTGTCGTATGGGCGCATCATATGTACACAGTCGGCATGCATGTAGACATGAAGGCCTACTTCCTGGCCGCTACGCTCGTAATTGCGGTGCCAACAGGGATCAAGATTTTCTCATGGATCGCCACCATGTGGGGGGGCTCGATTGAGTTCAAGACGCCCATGTTATGGGCGATCGGGTTTATATTCCTGTTCACGCTTGGCGGTGTGACCGGCGTCGTGCTGGCGAATGCCGGCATCGATGCAGCGTTGCATGACACATACTACGTGGTGGCGCATTTCCATTACACCATGTCCATGGGGGCCCTGTTCGGCATTTTCTGCGCCTTCTATTACTGGTTCGGCAAAATGTCAGGGAGGGTATATTCCGAGTTTTTGGGAAAACTGCATTTCTGGCTGACCTTTATCGGCGTCAATCTGGTATTCTTCCCGCAGCATTTCCTTGGACTTGCTGGCATGCCACGCCGCTATGCGGATTATCCTGATGCGTTTGCGGGCTGGAATATGGTATCTACTGTCGGCGCCTATATTTCATTCTCGGGCGTGATCATCTTCCTGATCATGCTGGCCCATGCTTTCATGCGCAAGGAACGCTGCGCGGACAATCCGTGGGGCCCTTACGCAACGACGCTGGAATGGACACTTTCCTCACCGCCGCCATTCCATCAGTTCAACGTACTGCCGCAAATTAAGTAGAGATCAGAGTTTGTTTTCGGGGGAGCAGATCAATTTCTTTCCCCGAAAACTCTTTTGGAAAAAACCAACCAGGTTAAGTAATGGACGGGCATCAGAACAGTTCCGGATACAGGATGACTAACCAGGCTGCCGATACGGTCATTGGCGCAGGTCATGGCGCATCATTGCCTGCTGCCAGAATGTTCACCGCTGCACGCAGCGAAATTGCGCGCGCGCCGCTGGCCAATATTGTGGCCGAAGAAGCAACCGTGGGCGATTATTTCGCGTTGCTGAAACCCCGCGTTATGTCGCTGGTTGTGTTTACCGGGCTTGTCGGCATGATGATGGCGCCTGGCCACATCAATCCGGTGATTGGTTTTATCGCGCTGCTGTGCATTGCCATTGGCGCGGGCGCGTCGGGCGCATTGAACATGTGGTACGACGCCGACATCGACGCACATATGGAACGCACCAAAACACGCCCCATTCCCATGGGCCGGGTCGCCCCCGCCGAGGCGTTAAATCTTGGTGTCACACTCTCGCTCGGCTCCATCCTGCTAATCGGCATTGCGGTGAACGCGACAACGGCAGCTTTGCTGGCGCTGACCATTGGCTTCTATCTGTTTGTTTACACCATGTGGCTGAAACGCCGGACACCCCAGAATATTGTCATTGGCGGTGCGGCGGGCGCCTTTCCACCGATGATCGGCTGGGCCGCCGTGACGGGCGCCGTCAGCATCGAATCCATTGTGCTATTCATGATTATTTTCATGTGGACGCCGCCGCATTTCTGGGCGCTGGCGCTGTATCGCAGCGAAGAATATGCCAAAGTGGGCGTTCCCATGCTGCCTGTGGTCGCAGGCCGTGTTGAGACCTGCAAACAAATCCTGATTTATACCGCGCTGATGATTCCAGTCGTCCTCGCACCCTGGCTGATGGGGTTCGCCAGCATCTATTATGGCGCAAGCGCGGCTGTGCTTAGTCTGGTTTTTGCCGTCCTGGCCCTGCGAGTATGGAATGTGCGTAACATTACCGGCGATGCGGGCGACAAACCGGCCAGGCATTTATTTGCCTATTCGATTCTGTATCTGATGCTGCTCTTTACGGCGCTGCTGGCAGAAGGCGTTTTTGATTTGGGAAGCCGTGCATAATCATGCCAATCACTGAATTACACAAACGCAAGCGGGCCAAAAACCTTACCCTCGCCGGGATATTGCTGGGGATTATGGCGCTGTTGTTTGTCCTGACCCTGGTTAAATTGGGTGGTGGCTGATCCCCATGAAACAAACTCCAATCAAGCCTGATCTCCGCACGAATGCATCGCGCAACATTGCGGCACTGTGTGTTGCCGCCGTTGCCGTCATGATTGTTTTGTCCTATGCCTCTGTTCCGCTATACCGCATTTTTTGCCAGATGACCGGATTTGGCGGCACAACCAACAAGGCGGAGGCCGCCCCCGAGCAGGTGCTGGTGCGCCAGGTGACGGTGCGTTTTGATGCGAGTGTGGCGCGCAGCCTGGCCTGGGAATTCGCCCCCGCACAGGGGCCGCAGAAATTAAAAGTCGGCGAGGTTGGCCTGGCGTTTTACCACGCAAAAAACCTGTCGGACAAACCGCTCAGCGGCACCGCCAGCTTTAACGTGACCCCGGCAAAAGCTGGCGTGTATTTTTCCAAGATCGAATGTTTCTGTTTCACTGAGCAGCGCCTTGCCGCCGGTCAGGAAATAGACATGCCGGTGCAGTATTTCATTGATCCATCAATCGATGAAGATGAAAACATGCATGACGTAAAGACCATCACGCTTTCCTACACCTTCCATCCAACCCACCCTAAGGTAGCAGTAACGGCGACCCCGTAACGGCGCAACTGAAGAGAAAAAGCATGGCAGACGCACACGCCCCACAACATGATTATCATCTGGTTGAACCCAGCGCCTGGCCGATTATCGGTTCTATCAGCGCCTTTGTTACCGCCGTTGGCGGTGTCATCAATATGCATGAAGGTCCCGCATGGATATTCTTCCTTGGCGCCGCCGGGCTGACCTATACCTTTATCGGCTGGTGGCGTGACGTTATCAACGAAGCTGAACATCTCGGCAATCACACACCCGTGGTGCAATTACATCATCGCTACGGCATGTTGCTGTTCATTGCCTCAGAGGTCATGTTCTTTGTGGCCTGGTTCTGGGCATTCTTCAACGCCAGCCTGTTTCCGGACGCTACAGGCGGCATCTGGCCGCCAGAAGGCATCCAGACCTTAGACCCCTGGCATCTGCCGCTGCTGAATACGCTCATCCTGCTAACCTCCGGCACGACGCTGACCTGGGCGCACCATGCACTGGTGCATGGTGATCGTAAGGGCTTACGCTATGGCCTGATCCTGACGATTATACTGGGCGCACTCTTCACCACCATTCAGGTTTATGAATATACCCATGCCGGCTTTGCCTTTGCCGGCAGCATTTATGGCTCCACCTTCTACATGGCAACCGGGTTTCATGGCTTTCATGTGCTGGTCGGTACGATATTCCTGATCGTCTGTCTCCTGCGCGCGGAACGTGGCCATTTCAAACCGGATCACCATTTCGGCTTCGAGGCGGCCGCCTGGTACTGGCACTTTGTGGACGTGGTATGGCTGTTCCTGTTCGCCTGCATCTATGTATGGGGCGGCTGATACGCCATTTCGTTTAGCAATGCAGACTTCATCAAGGCGAATACCGCCGGTAAAACGGCGGTATTCTACTTTAGAATAACCCTGAATTTCTGATGCCAGGCTGGAAAACACCAGAGAGATGACCACTGAAACACACCGGCCAACCCTGCTGCGGCGGATTATTACGGGACTGCCGCTGGTTCCCAGCCTGATGACGCTGGCTGCACTTGCGCTGCTGCTTGGCCTTGGCGTCTGGCAATTGCAACGCTTGCAGTGGAAATCAGAAATCATTACGACCATTGACGCGCAAATGGCCCTGCCCCCCAGTCCCCTGCCCGCTGCCGGCGACATCAACCCGGAAGAATGGCGTTATCGCAAAACTGAGGTTCAGGGGCGGTTTCATCACGACAAAGAAATTCATATGTATGCAGCCAGCGCCAAGGGCACCCCCGGCTATCTGATCATTACACCGCTGGAGCGCCCCGATGGCAGCTTCGTGTTCTTCAACCGTGGCTGGGTGCCAATGGACAAACGCAACCCCGAAACCCGCAAGGAAGGCCAGATCGAAGGTTTGGTAACGCTCTCGGGAATTTGTCGTAAACCATGGCTGCAAAACACTTTTGTTGCGGATAATGAGCCAAAGGCAAATATCTGGTTCTACGGCGATCTGGATGGGATGGCTAAATTTCACGAAATAGTGCACTATGCCCCCATATTCCTGGAAGCGGACGAGACTCCCAATCCTGGTGGTTTGCCAATTGGCGGCCAAAGCCGCGTCAAGATAAGTAATGACCATCTAAACTATGCCCTTACCTGGTTCAGCCTCGCCGTTGCCCTCCTCATCGTCTACGGCTTCTATGTCGCGGAGCAATTCCGCGCGCGCGAATAGCGCGTATCGTTCACTGGAGCAGCGCTTTACCCGTATCAGCAGTCTGGACGGCGCCTTGTCCATACTCGATTGGGATCAGGCCACCATGATGCCAGAGGGCGGTGCTGACGCACGTGCGGGACAGCTAGCCACCCTGAAACTGATCCGTCACGAAACCCTGTGCAGCCCGGAGATTGCCGATCTGCTGGCAGAGGCGGAAGACAACGATGCATCCCAACTTGATGGCTGGCAGCAGACCAATCTTGCCCGTATGCGCCGTTCCTGGCGGCATGCCACGGCCCTGCCCGCTGATCTGGTCGAGGCACTGTCGCGCGCCGCATGCGAATGCGAAATCACCTGGCGGTCGGCGCGCGAAAATAATAATTTCAAGGCTCTGACCCCTGGTCTTGATGTGTTACTGCAATTAAGCCGGGAGGCAGCAAGCGCCAAAGCCGCCATTATGGGCTGTACGCCCTATGATGCGTTGCTGGACCAGTTTGACAGTGGCATATCGGCGGTGGTGATCGATAAACTGTTTGCTGAACTGGAAGATTTCCTGCCTGATTTCCTGCCCCAGGTTCTGGAGCGCCAGCGCAGCCTGCCTGCGATCATTGATCCCTCTGGCCCGTTTCCTGTTGCTAGCCAGCGCAGCATTGCCGTTGCCCTGATGCGGGATATGGGGTTTGATTTTGAACATGGCCGTCTGGATGTCAGTCACCATCCATTCTCCGGTGGCGTACCGGAAGATGCGCGCATCACCACCCGCTATAGCGAAACGGAATTTTTGCAGGGCCTGATGGCCGTACTGCACGAAACCGGCCATGCCCTCTATGAACGCGGCCTGCCCAAAGCCTGGCGCAGTCAGCCGGTCGGACGCGCGCGTGGGATGATCGCCCATGAAAGCCAATCCCTGATCATAGAGATGCAGGCCTGCCGCAGTCAGGAATTCACCCGCTATCTTGCGCCAAAACTGGCCATTACTTTTGGCGATCAAGCGGCCTGGGCGCCAGACAATCTGTTGCGCCTTTTTCAGCATGTAGAGGCCGATCTGATCCGCGTGCATGCCAATGAGGTGACCTATCCGCTGCATGTGATGCTGCGATACCGTCTGGAGCGCGCGATGATCGGCGGCGATCTGCAAATCCGTGATCTGCCCGGTGCATGGAACGAGGGGATGCGCGATCTTCTGGGCGTCACACCCCCCAATGATTCGGATGGCTGTATGCAGGACGTGCATTGGGCGGCTGGACTGTTCGGCTATTTCCCCACCTATACGCTGGGGGCGCTGGCGGCGGCGCAGTTTTTTGATGCTGCGAGAAAAGACATGACAGAAATTCTACCCGAATTATCAAAAGGAAACTTCCATCCTTTGATGGGATGGTTGAATGATAATGTGCATCAATGGGGTAGCCGCTACAGCAGTGATGAATTATTGCAGAGGGCGGCCGGCACACCACTAGGCACGGCGGCTTTCAAGGCGCATCTTCGCGCACGTTATTTACCTGGTTAGGCCGGAACAGATTTTATGAAATATGTCAGTACCCGCGGGCAGGCCCGGCAATTGAATTTCGACGAGGCGCTTATGGCCGGCCTCGCCGATGATGGCGGCCTGTATGTACCACTTTACTGGCCCGAGTTTTTCATCCAGGACATTCACAAGATGGCCGGGCTTCCCTATGCGGAGCTGGCGCTGCGCATCATGCAGCCACTGGTCGGCGACGCCATCGAGGCGGCGACACTCAAACGCCTGATCGATGAATCCTATGCCAGCTTTGACCATGTGGCGGTCACGCCTCTGGTGCAGCTTGATCATAATAACTGGCTGCTGGAACTGTTTCACGGGCCGACGCTGGCGTTCAAGGATGTGGCGCTGCAACTGGTTGGACGGCTGTTTGATCATGTGCTGACCGGGCGCAAGGAGCGCGTGAATATTCTGGTGGCGACTTCGGGTGATACCGGCAGCGCCGCGATCCACGCCATCAAGGGGCGGGAGGCGGCAAATATATTCGTGCTGCACCCCAAAGGCCGCACCTCGGAAATTCAGCGCCGCCAGATGACCACGGTGCTGGATGGCAATGTGCATAACATTGCTGTTGAGGGCACGTTTGACGATTGCCAGAATCTGGTGAAAGCCATGTTCAATCATGCCGATTTCCGTACCCGCGCCCGGCTGTCGGGCATGAATTCGATCAATTGGGCGCGGGTAATGCCGCAAATCGTCTATTATTTTCATGCGGCGCTATCCCTGGGCGGCGGTTTGCGGCCCCTGGATTTCAGCGTGCCCACAGGGAATTTCGGCGATATTTATGCGGGCTATGCCGCCAAGCGCATGGGCCTGCCTATCAACCGGCTGCTGATCGCCACGAATAACAACGATATTCTGGCGCGCACCCTGGCCACGGGAAAATACACGCTGGGGCTGGTTCACCCAACCTTAAGCCCCAGCATGGATATTCAGGTATCCAGCAATTTTGAGCGGTTGCTGTTTGAAGCCAATTCAAGGGACGCAGATCGTGTGACGGCGCAAATGGACGCTTTGCCACAATCGGGCAGCTTTACCCTGTCGCCCGCAGCGCATGATTATATGACCAGCCAGTTCAGCGCCCATCGCGTGGACGAGGCTGCAACCTTGAATGAAATCACCCGCACCTTTCAGGAAACCGGCATGCAGATCGATCCGCATACCGCCGTAGGACGCGCGGCGGCGCGTTTGCACCAGAACGATCCGAAAATCCCGATGGTGACCCTGGCCACAGCGCACCCGGCAAAATTCCCCGACCCGGTGGAAAAAGCCACCGGCATTCGCCCGCAACTGCCGTCCCGCTATCACGATTTGCTGAAATCACCCGAACGCTGCACCACACTGGTGAATGATCTTGCAACCGTAGAAGCTTTTATCGAGGCGAAAATCCAATGACACTGGCACCCCGCGTAACAACATTACCCAACGGCCTGCGCGTCGTAAGCGCACATATGCCGCATCTGGAAAGCGTCGCCATTGGTATCTGGGTTGATAGCGGCGCGCGCCACGAAGCCCCGCAGATGCACGGCATTTCGCACCTGCTGGAGCATATGGCGTTCAAAGGCACAAAACGGCGCAGCGCGTTACAGATCGCAGAAGAAATCGAAGCGGTCGGCGGGCATGTCAACGCCTATACCAGCCGTGAAAACACCGCCTATTATATCCGTGTCCTGAAGAATGACGCGCCGCTGGCGGTGGATATGCTGGCGGACATTCTGCAGGAATCCGTGTTCGACCCGTCAGAACTGGAGCGCGAACAGGATGTGATCGTGCAGGAGATCGGTCAGGCGCTGGATACCCCCGATGATCTGGTTTATGACCGCCTGCAGGAAATGGCCTATCCCGGCCAGGCCATCGGCCGCACGATTCTTGGAACGCCGGACAGTGTGGGCGGTATGACGCCGGAGATTTTGCGCGGACACATGGCGCGCAATTACCGCGCCCAGGACATGGTGCTGTCGGCGGCCGGTAACATTGACCATGATGCACTTGTCAAACTGGCCGAAGAAAAATTCTCCAGCCTTGGTCAATCGACGCACCGTGATCTGCAGCATGCGCAATATCAGGGCGGCGACGCCCGCGAAACCAAGGATCTGGAACAGGTGCATCTGGTAATGGCGCTGGAAGGCGTCACTTATGACGACCCGGATTATTTCGCCAGTCAGGTCTTCACCACTATTCTGGGCGGCGGCATGTCGTCGCGCCTGTTTCAGGAAGTACGTGAAAAACGTGGTCTATGTTATTCAATTTATGCATTTTCCAGCTCTTTTGTGGATACGGGAATTGCCGGTGTATATGTCGGAACGGGACCAGACAGATTGGGTGAACTTGTGCCGGTCCTTGTCAATGAAATGCAGGGGGTGGCCGGTTCTGTACGTTCCGACGAAGTGGCCCGCGCCCGCGCACAGTTAAAGGCGGGCCTGCTGATGGGGCTTGAATCCCCCAGTTCCCGGTGTGAGCAGATGGCGCGCCACCTGCTGATCCGGGGGCGCCTGCTAACCAATGCCGAACTGGTGGAAAAAATTGATTCGGTCGATGTCGCGGCGGTGCAACGCTATGCCGACAGGATGCTGAACAAGCCAAAATTAGCCGTTTCTGCGCTAGGCCCCATTACGCAGCTTGAATCCAGCAGCAAAATAGCGGCAAGATTCGGCGCGAGATAATTTCGCAGCGTTAAAATGGCTGCGTGCGGGGAGCATCATTCAGGATTATGTCCTTATTACGGCCATCGGCATTGATGAGTGAACAGGTGCGCGTTGAAGGACGCAGGGTTTTTCTGCGCGCCCCCCTCGTCAATGATTTTGATGAATGGGCCACATTGCGCGAAACCAGCCGTGCATTCCTGACCCCATGGGAACCTATATGGCCCGCAGATGATCTTAGCCGTCCGGCATACCGCCGCCGCCTGAAACGCTATGCACAGGAAATGCGCGAGGATACGGGCTATGCACTGTTCATATTCCGTCGGGAAGATTCCGCATTGATCGGTGGTCTTACCCTCAGCAATATCCGGCGCGGTGTGACGCAATCCGGTACGCTGGGATACTGGATGGGACAGCCATATTCGGGCCAGGGCTATATGCGCGAGGCGGCACGCTGTATAGTGCCATTTGTGTTCGAACAGCTTGGCCTGCACCGGCTGGAAGCGGCCTGCGTACCCAACAATGAACCGTCCAAGGCCGTGCTGCGCCATGCGGGCTTTCAGGAAGAAGGTCTGGCGCGCCGCTATCTGCGCATCAACGGCGTGTGGCAGGACCATCTATTGTTTGCGCTGCTGGAAAGCGATCTGGCCGCACGCCAGCCACGATTATGATGAATTTTCTCATGCTTCGCAGCCCCCAACCCCGGCCCTCCCCACAAGAGGGAGGGAGAAGAGCAGCGCGCGGTGGCAAAGCCCCTCCCCCCCTCGCCAAGCGAAGCTTTGGTGTAGCTTCGTGTGGGAAGGGGTTGGGGGCTGCGAAAAAAGCCATTTTAGTAAAAATCTCTCTGACCTTGTTCAGCGCTTTTATCACTCTCACCTCTCCCGCCTTGGCCCAATCCACACTGACAATAGAAGCTGACGGCAATCCGGAATATCTGGCAGGCCTTGCGCAATTATTCGCCGATGTAAATCGCATTGCCCCCGATGCCCTGAGCGGCGAAGGCCCGTTATTGCGCATTACACCCGATGGCGCGGTAAGTGCGGCGGATAAAAGCACACTGTCCGCCACGGATCAGGCATTGGCAGAATCCGCACGGCGTTTGTTCAGCCTGTACCGGTCACTGGGCGGCCAGACGGGAACCCGAGCGCTGTTGTTACAGCGCACAAAAAACGGTTTGTTTGCGGCGCGCGAAGGCATGGCCGGAACATTGTCCCGCTCGCTTGGCGCCGCCATGGGGGGGGCGCTGCAAGACATTGCCAGGACGGATAGCGGCCTGCCGGCATCCGCAGCCGCATGGCTGCCGCAACTGACTGCGGCCCTGAGCAATCCCGGCATGCTTCCGTCCCCCTACCCCGTGGCGCGCATCCTGCGAAATCAGCGCACTGTGATTACGCTTTCCGGTCCCGAAATCGCACACGCTGGCGCCGACGCCATTCTGGCGGGGCCACCCGGCAGTACGATCAACATACTCAAAACGGAAGGCGGGCGTTTGCAGGCCAGCACTGTTTTTTCTGAAACCACGCCGGAAGGTTTCGCCAAACTGTATTTATACCGCAGCGGTGATGCGCTAAGGCCGGTTGCCAGTTTCGACATAGCCGTGGGTGCTGGCCGCGCCAGTGCGGCAGGGGCGGAACCCGATGATTATGGTGCAACTGCCAGAACCGCAATGACACTGTTACAGGCGGGCGCAACACGCGCCAGCCTCGAAGGACAAATTAGTGCAGCCAATGATGTCGATATGTTTTCGCTGCGCGTATCCGAGCCAGGCATGCTGGCGGTGAATTCACGCGGATCAAGTGACGTCACGGCCAAATTGACAGACGCACGCGGCAATCCTGTCGCCAGTAACGATGATGGCGGGGCAGGCTATAATTTCGGGCTTACCACACCGGTTAATCCGGGCACCTATCTGCTTTCGGTCCAGCATTGCTGCGGCGGCAATGGCAAGTATCAGATCGATACGGCGCTTACACCAAGATAAGCCCACCTTTACTCCCCATACACTCCGCGCGGACGATCTGCGCCGCGTTCCTGCAGTAGTAGAATGCCCTGATATTTTTCGCGGATGCTGGCGGTTACATCGCGGCTTTGTTGGGTGTCGCGCACCACGCGCGGCGTGATCATCACCAGCAGTTCGGTGCGTTGCGCGGAATTATTGGTGCGACCGAACAGATTGCCCAGCACCGGCACCTGATGCAGGATGGGGATGCCACTGCGGCCTTTTGAGGCCTGTTCACGGATCAGGCCGCCCAGCAGAATGGTTTCGCCATCGCGCACGCCCACAGTGCTAAGGAAGCTGCGCTGTTGAATGGTGGGAGAATTGATGGTGGAGCTTCCCGAGCTTTGGGTGTTTACCGCCGCGCTGACTTCCTGCACGATTTGCAGCGTTACCATGCCGCCGGAATTTACCTGCGGGGTTACTTCCAGCAATACGCCGGTGCTGCGATATTGCACCGTATTCAGCGTACGGGAATCATTTGTCAGCCCGTCGGCGGTTTGTGTGATGATCGGCACTTCATCGCCGACACGCAACCGCGCCACCTGATTGTCCAGCACGAAGAGTGTCGGCGCGGAAATCATATTGACGCTGGTTAAATCCGACAGCGCATCCAGCACGACCCGGTTCTGCCCTGCCCTGCCCGATAGCGAAAACGCAAAGCCGCCGCCCGGTGGCGATGACAGGTTTGGCGCAATGCCCGTGGCCGACGCGCCCGATGTCAGTTGGGTGATGCTGTCTTCATCAATTTTCAGTCCGCCCGTATCGAGAAAATATTGCACCCCATAGCGTAGGGTGTCGCCCAGGCTGACCTCTACGATTTGCGCCTCAATCATCACTTGCAGCGGGGCGATATCCAGTTTTCCCAGTACGTCCTTGACCTGCTGATATTGGCGTTCATTGCCCTGAATCAGCAGCGCGTTTTTGGACCGGTCCGCCGTGATGCGCAGGGGTGGCGGGGCAATGCCCGCAGCGTTTCCCGATGGGATTGGCAATGCGATCTCCGCACCTGTACCGGTTTGCGTTGCATCCGGCGCCGTTTCGCGCGAGCCCGGTGCGCTGGTAAAAATTTCCTGTAGGGTTTTCACCATGTCGGGGGCGGAGCCATGCTGCATGAAATACACAAATACCGTCTGTTCATCGGCGCGGCGCGTGCGGTCCAGCCGCCGGATCCAGTCGCGCGCCTGGCTTAAATAGTTCTGCTGTGAAGACAGCACCATCAGCGCGTTCAATCGCTCGACCGGTACAAAGCGCACAAGACCCGCAAGCGGCCCCTTCCCGGTATCGCCGAAAATATTCTCCAACTCAAACAAAATGGTTCGGACATCGACATGCTCAAGGCTGATCAGCAACACCGACTGACCTGCCATGGCGTTCACATCAAACAGAGCAATGGTTTCACGCACCGACTGACGTTCCGGCCCGGTGCCGCCGACGATCAGCAGATTGCGCTGTGCATCGACATTTACCGGGCGGCCTTCGGGCACCAGCGGCGCGATGAGCTTCGCCATCTCTGCGGCGCCAATATAAGACAGTGCAAACACTTCGAAACCCGCACCCGTACCAGACGGCAATCCAGCGCCCACCGGCGCGCCCCGTAAATCCATACCGCTGGCGGATTTGATACGATATACCTCGCCCTGATTGATCAACACGGCATTCATGCTGGACAGGATCGCTTCCAGCACCGGAATCAGCGCGTCGCGGTTAACCGGCATGCCGGTATTCAGCGACGCACTGCCCTGTACGCCTGCATCAATGGTGAATGGAACCTTCAGCAGGTCGCCCAGTATGACGCCCGCAATTTCCGCAATGCTGGCGTTCTGAAAATTCAGGCTGATATCCCCCGCAGCCATGGCCGTGCGCGGCGTTGCATCGGGTGCTGAACCGCCGGGTGCGGGATAATATTCCTCAATGGGCTTTGCCGGAGCGTTCAACGGTGTCGTGGCGGTAGATACAGGGGATGGACTCTGGGGGGCTTTCGCAGCCGGGGGCTGGGGCACAGGCACAGCCAAACGCTGGCGCTGATCCGCACAACCGGCCAGTGCAGCAAATATCGCTAAAAATAGAAATGCTGCATTTAGAGCGGGATGATATTGGATTGAATCCCCCCGCGCTGTCATTACCCGGCTTGTCCGGGCAATCCAGACACAATTGAGGCCTTTGCGTTTGGCATGGATTGCCTGGACAAGCCGGGTAATGACAGCAATACGGGAAGGGCAGGGGATCAACCTAAAATCATCAGGCTCTGATAGATTCCGCCGCTTAAAAATACTCATGATCCTGTTCAATCTGCACTACCACCATTATTCTGTAGGGACACTTCCTTGCGGTTTTCAGCCTTTTCCAGGACCAGCCGCTCGCGCGACACTTCCGTTAAAGTCCAGCCGTCCAGTTCTGCCCCCTGCGCTATCCGGCTCACTGTGTCACCCGCCGCCTTGCGGATCAAGACCAGGCGCTGTTGCCCCGCAATCACCACCCCTACCACCGGATAAATGCCCAGCAGCATGACCTCGCCTGTATGGCCAGGATTCAAAGCCGGGGCCACAACCGGACGCCGGGTGGCCACAAAAACCGGACGCTGGACGATTTCGTCATATTTCTCAAGTGGCCCCGGATCATTGAAATCTGACGGGGCCTGCAGCGTATTTATGGCTACCCCCGGCCCGCTGTCTGTGACCATGGGATCGCGCAACCAGGGTATAATTGCGATCCCGGTCAACACGGCGCCCGCCGTCAGTAAAATCTTGCGCATGATCATTCTGCTGCCTGCCGAAAGCCTGAGACATCCATCTGCACGTCCAGATGACCGCCCGGCACACTATCCTGATCGCTGCGCGCCCGTACAAAGAGATTATCCAGCAGAAGCAGCGGCCGGTGACTTTCCACTGCATGCAAAAGTGCGCGCAGGGACTGTGTATTCGCCGTAACCCGGATACGGCCCGTAACGGCTTTCAATGGTGCGTCACCAGTATTTGTCACCGGCAATAATTCGAAGCTTAGCAACAACGCCCCGCTGTCAGCCGCTATCTCGCCCATGCGTTGCTGCAAATAAGCGGCGGCGGCGGCGGCGCTTTCCCCTGGCAGCAACAATGCGTCCAACGCATCATTTTTTCCGGTATGCGCCACTTTGCCGCGCGCAACGGCGCGCTGATAAATTTGCAATTGCGCCGATGCGGCCTCCAGCCTGTGTCTGGCATTGGAAAGCGCTTCCAGATAAGGATGCGCCGCGCCAAACCACACCAGCATGATTGCGCCCAATAATAACAATAACGCCACTGCGCGCCCGCGCATATTTTCAAGCGCACTCATTCTGTCTGCTCCGCCACTGATGCTGCGCGCAACTGAATGGTCAACTGAAATTGCTCCAGCCCCTGCACCGGGTCACGCAAAGTGGGTGCACTGAATTCCACCTTTGCCACCTGATCGAGCGCCTCCAGTGGCGCAATCAAATCTGGCGCCGCATGGGCTACGCCCTGTAATGCAAGGGTGCGGCCGGAAAGTTCAAACTGCGCCAGATGCGCCGTATCTGGAAGTGCGGCGCTGATTGCATTCAACAATGCTGTAACAGGCGGTCGCTGGCCACGCAATTCCACCAGATAGGTCATCTGCGATTGCGCATCCCCTGCCCCATTCTTTGGATCGTCCGGCAATGCGGCCTGCCGCGCCAGAGAAAGTGCTTTTTCAACATCTGATAACGCCACTGAATTTCGCCAGAAAGGCGATACCAGTGAAACCAGCAACAAGATGGATACAGCCGCCAGCAGAATTTTAGGCGCTGGTTCCTGGCGCAGCGGCCTAAGAATGTGAACGGTATCGCCTGCCGAATTTTCGTTCGCATCATCGGCCAGTGTAATCCGATCCGGAACAATCCCTGCTCTGGACAATGTTTGCAGCACCATATCCGTGCTGGCGCATGGAACCAACGCCAGATGCGCCATCACCCTGCCACGAGGATCAATCGTATCTTCTACGTGATAGCCCAGATAGACCTGATCTGGCGCAAATGGGGTTTGCCGTTCAATTTCACCTGCAACGGCATCATAGCCCCGTGGCAGCGCAGAAACCGCTATGGGCGCCTGCCGCCGTAACCCCTGCGCCGATGGAATGCGCAGAACACATTCGGCGCCTGTTGCGCGATAACGCGCCACCTGGTCACCCTTTCCGGTTTGTGATAAAAGTCCTAGCATTTGCGCGGTGCCACCAACACATCGCCGCACAGTAAAATCATTTCCCTCTGGAACCAGCACTATCACTTCGCGGGCAAGCCCGGACAGTACAGCCAGCCGGGGCGGGACGAGCGTTCGCAATTCAGCACCCCACCAGCGCAGAAACGCTGTGATGCGGCCTTGCTTCAAATCCGGATTTTGCCCCGTTTCAGACACGCGCCAAATGACCATTAAAAAATGCTGAACCAACTGGCCGGGCCGTCTGCCGACCGATCCTGCCCCCTATCTTTCATAGCATATACAAGGATCAGGATGTTAGAGGTGACGCAACGGCCATTTTAGCGGATTTTACGAGGCAGCCTGCACATTCCGCATGATCCAGCCGCCGCCAAGCACGCGGCTGCTTTCGCCCGCCTCATAAATCACGCAGGCCTGGCCGGGGGCCACCGCCTCTTCCGGTTGGTGCAGGGTAATATTGGCGCCACCTGCACCGTCCGGGAACAGTGTACCGGGAACCGGTGGCCGTGTAGAGCGCACCTTGACCGCAACTTCCTGTCCTTCAATAGAAGGCGGACTATCCCCAAGCCAGTTAAGCTGACGCACCCGCACATGACGGCTGAGCAATGCTTCGCGCGGGCCGACAATCACCCGGCGCTGGCCCGCATCCAGGCGCACAACGAACAGGGGTTCGCCCCCGCCAACCCCAAGGCCCCGGCGCTGACCAACCGTATAATGAATGATACCCTGATGACGCGCCAGGACGCGGCCATCGAGATGCACGATGTCGCCGGGCCCTACCGCATCGGGGCGCAGTTTTTCGATTACGCCTGCATAGCCGCCTTGCGGCACGAAACAGATATCCTGACTGTCCGGCTTGTCCGCCACCGCCAAACCAAGACGGCTCGCGATGGCGCGGGTTTCATCCTTGTACAGATCACCCAGCGGGAAGCGTAAATAGTCCAGTTGCGCGCCAGTGGTTGCAAACAGGAAATAGCTCTGGTCGCGATCAGGATCCACGGCGCGGTGCAGTTCCGGCCCCTGCTTGCCCATTATCCGGCGCACATAATGACCGGTAACAAGAGCCTGTGCGCCAAGCTCGCGCGCCACCTGAAGCAAATCGGTGAATTTTACAGTCTGGTTACAGGTCACACAGGGAACAGGCGTTTCACCGGCCAGATAACTATCTGCAAAATCATCCATCACTGTTTGACGAAACCGGCTTTCATAATCCAGCACATAATGGGGAATGCCAATTTTTTCAGCTACGAAGCGGGCATCATAAATATCCTGTCCTGCACAGCAGGCGCCCTTGCGCGAAACCGCAGCGCCATGGTCATATAATTGCAGGGTGACGCCAACCGTATCATAGCCCTGTTCATGCAGCAGCGCGGCGGCAACAGACGAATCGACGCCCCCCGACATGGCGACGACGACCCGCGTTGCACCGGGTGCGCCCGGCAGGCCCAAATTGGTTAATTGCAGTGTATGTGACATCGCGCCTAAATACAGGCACCCGGCGCTTACGGCAAGCGCCGTGCTTTAGAGGAAGTTCAGCAGGCTGAGCTGGGATATTTGACGGAGCAAGTTATAGGAGGCCTCCACCGCCAGCTTATCCTGATTAAACCTGGAGATGGCCTCCGCCATATCCACTTCCGACAAATCGGAAATAAGCTGCTTGTTCACATTATAAAGTGCTTCATTACTGATCGTTACGGTTTCGATACGTTTTGAGACATACCCGTTACTCGTCTGCAATTTGATAATTTCGGAAAGCACATTATCCAGATTGGTCACTTCAGCCTGGAGAATCGCGCGGTCGGCCGGCGTCAAAACCTGATTAAAAGGTGTCGCCGCATCATATTCCGCCAACCTCTTGACAGAGGCCATCATGTTAACACCCATCTCGTCCGCCAGAATGCTGTGTTCAATGATCAGATTTTGTTCAACGCGCACCTGAGCCTTCTGCTGGCTGTTATCAAAAAAACTTGCAATAGGCGATGCAACTGTTGCCAGATCAGCCAGATCCACGGCATTGAATGGCTGCACGTCTGTTCGTGATCCGGCAAAAAGAAACTTGCCTGCAAACCGGGTATTCAGCACAGCTTTACCCGACACAAATGCGCTATCCAGATCGATGGAGACAGTACGGCCACTATTAATCGCCAGTGAACCCAATATACTGTCGCGTAATGTTTTTGCGGCATCATACATTGCCGTCAATCCGGTATCCTGAAAATTGACCTGCGCGCCGACCTGTTGCCCCAGTTCAATAAATTGTAAAGTCCGGCTTTCAACCGTCCGGGCGCTAACAAGAGCTGCTGCATCGCGCGCTATCCCGTCATAGCGGTCAGCTTTGAACCCGGTCGCCACCTGACGCTGATCATCCGCCACCAGGTTTTGCGCGCGCAGCATCTGGCTGACAATGGACTGCTGTTGTGAAAGCGTTGAAATTCGCGTCATGTCACTATTCCCTTAGCTATTACACAGCATCCAGCAGAGTATTGAACAATTCCTCGGCGGCTTTAATCATGCGGGCTGCCGCATTATAAGCGTTCTGATAGACCACAAGATTGGCCAGTTCTTCGTCAAGATTGACGCCAGAAATATCGCTGATCTGAGAGTTTATTTCGTCCCGGATGCCGCTACGATCATTGCTGATCGTCTCGGCCTGCGCCGCCAGTCTGGCAGTACTTGACAGAATCTGACCACTATAATCGCTCAGGGTTGCAGACAGCCCTATGATATGCCCGGCCGCATCAAATTTTGTTATTTTGTCTTCCAGCGCGTGAAATGCTATTGCCCCGCGATCATCCGCGACACCAAGCGCAGAGGTCCCGGGCGCTGTTACATTTAGTTTTGCCAGTGCAAGCCGGTTATTGTTCGAGAGGATATCGGAACGCACTTCCATACCCGCCGCCTGGTTTTGCCGTGCGCCAGGCCCAATTCCAAAAATCTGTGAAAGACCAAGTCCCGTGCCGCCACGGTTTGTTAAATCGTTCACCGAATATAGCGCGCCCCCCTCGTAAGCATGTGCAGGCGTGAAAGCGAGTTGACCGCTGGCATCCAAAGCAAAACTTCCATAAGGGGCTACGCCTGCATTGAGTTGCGTAATCACATCACCCATAGTCGCGCCGGCTACCGTGAGTGTAAAATCCAGTGGGATTTGTCCCTGTGCATCGATGAATTTGAACTGCGCCGTGCTGCCAAGTGTGAACCCATGAGCGGCGCCAGCCGAGATCCCTGTTTGATAGTGGCTTGGCTTATCGGCCCTCACCAAGTCATTAAGACCAAAGAAATGCGCAAAGCCACGTCCCGCCCGCGAACTGGGTAATGCGCTATCCTGCACCATCGCCACGCCATGAGCAGGGTTTGTGGCGGAAAGCGTCATTACGCCGTTCACAAAGGTGAGGCTGCCACTGGCGCCAAGCCCGGCATTAATGGCCGCAACAGCGTCCCCAATCGTTGCACCGCCAAACGCTATAGGCGCACCGCCATTAATCCGGTATTGATTATTCGTAAAATCAGCCTGGACACTAACGACAGTCAGGCCTGCGGCATCGGTAACACTGAAATTACTAATGCCAGAAAAATTATGCGCATCAGCCGCAAGAAATCCCGTATTAATACCCGTCAGTCGATTGGGCGCCGGCACTGCCGAGCTATCATTATGAATGGCATTCAATTGGTCCGCGAGTTTTGAGGCCAGCTCTCCAATCTCTTCTGCAACTTTTGGCAGGGTCACATCCCGCATATCAAGCAGGCCGCGCAGCTCACCTGAAAAAATATGCGTCTCCAACGGTTGCCCAACCGGATTAACCACACCCGTGGAAAAGTCGGTATTATGAAGCGTTATACGTGGAAAAATGGTGTCTGGCGTAACGGTAGCCCCAGATTCATATTGCATTTTTGTCAGCGTGGTGCTGACCATAAAAATACCATCCGACGTCGCAACATATGTTCGTCCGTCTGCCTGGGGTGAAATACGAATATCTATAATCCTGGATAGCGCCGTCAACGACTGCTGACGCTGGTCTATCAGCGCGGCTGCATCATTGCTTAATGAGTTTGATGCGACAATTTGAACATTTAAATCATAGATATTTTTCAACAGGTCATTGACAATTCCGACGCGACCGAAAATATCCTGATCCGCATCACCCCTGATTTGTTGCACAGATGCTGCAAGTTTTCCCAGTTCATCAAGGGACGCCTGTACGCCATTAACACCGGCTCCGCGCCGGACATTCGAGGTCGGATCGACCTGCATCTCGGAAAGATCGGCAAACATCGCATTAATTTTTGAAGCGATAGAGTTGTTAGCTGACGGATCTCCCAGCGTTGACTGCAGCCGGTCATGGAGTTTCGAAATAATTTCCGCCGCTTCTGCGTTTGAAGTTGCCTTGTAAGATTCACGGGTCAAAAAATCATTGGCTATGCGGGTTACATCTGAAACTTCAACGCCACCCAATGCGCGCGACTGAATATTGACCTGACGCCGCGCAAAATCCGGATTATTTACATTTGCGATATTGGTGGATGTATGGCGAAGCGCCGTCTGGCTTGTTTGCAAGCCGCTAATCGCATTACCAAGAATTCCAATTCCAGACATTTTGACATCCTTTCTCGCATATATGTACGCAAGCTTGATGCCAGTCTTCCGGCAAGCGGCCTAATCCCATAAAATAGCCATTTTTTCGCATTTTTGCGTCGCGCAGAAAGATGCCGGCCGCCACGCATGGAAGAATTTTCCCTGTTGGCGCCAGTTTCCGGGCGATGTTTGCCGGTCATCTCAAAAAACCGGAAATTGCGGTTTTCCTTAATCGAAAATCCCGCGCTTTTTGGGATTTTTATAACCTGGCCCGCCCCTTGCTAGTGATAGTTCGTCTTATGCCTGTTTGCGATCAGGCATGGCTACACAGAATGGCCGCCAGAAAATGGTGGTGACGAACAGGGATCAAAATGGAACTGTTGCTGAATATGTCTGCACTGCCCGGTCAGGGAATAACAAATCCGGCCACTTCTGTTGCATCCCGCACTGTCCCTGCAAGCACCGGGATTGCCGGTTTGCCGGCAGGTGCCACGCCTGACAGCCCCCATCAAGACGGCCCCAAGGGTATTGCAGAATTCGGAAACCTATTAGACATTATTATGGGGCTTACCCCTGCACCAGAGAATATGGACAACAGAACCAGCGCCGTTACTGATTTTTCAAATATATTCACGAACCCGCTGCTAACCGTTTTGCCGCCAGCCATTTTGACGAAAGCCCTTCCTTCTGTAATTTCAGCAGACGAAGCTGCGTCAAATAACGGGCAAACGCCGAAAAACGTTCTGCTTTCGTCTGGCACCCTAACTACGTCTTCCGGGAATGAAAAAAAACCGGAAACAGCGGGTCAGGATATTGCGGCGGATACAAAATCCGGAATTATGTATCCAAAGACCAACCTGCTGCCAGACTCCGAAGTTACCACTATCGTGACCAGGCCATCTGATGCAGAAGCACAAAACATAGCATCTACTTCGTCTGCGCCTGCGCCAGCCGCAACCTCAGACATGCAATTTAATACTTTTCAGGCGCCACAGGAAAATCATACTGATTCGATGCCCACATCCGTGGAAAATAAAACGGTATCCCTGACAGATAAGTTGCTGAATAGCGCCGCAGTCATATCCTTGCCGGTTGCTGACAATATTCCCTTGAACACGATAGTTCCCGCACAGGAACCTTTACATAAACAAACGCTCATCACGGCTCAAGCGGACGATAATAATCTGCATACAGATTCCAAGGAAATAATTTCCAGCGCCCTGCAAATTACCGCAGATTCCGCGCATGCTCCTATTAACCAATCCATTACACCACAACAGGCGGCAGCAAACCCGCCGCCAATTGCCGCACAGGGCGCGTCGAACACTAAAACCGTTGACCAGAACACTACACCAAAAAAGAAAACCGAAATATTGACCAGCACCGTTAATACTGTGGCGTCACAGCACCCCTTGGATCCGCAAATTCCAGCCGAACCTGTTGCTGCGCCGGAACCGCAGGTTGACAGTCAGCCCCAGAGTTTAACACCAACGTCCCCGCGTGAAAATACAACGCCCTGGCATGGGGCTAATCCGGTGGTTTCTGAAGCAGCAGCACAGGTTTTACCGACAGAATTAGCCGCGCCCCTGGATATGAAGCCAGCAACCGGCAGCAATATTCCTGCGGAAACGCAACAGGTGCGCCAACAGGATAAGCCGCCCATTCAGCCGTTGCGGGATTCGAATGCAGACCGGGGCGCCGTGTCGTCTGCAACGCCGCCAGCTACAATGGCCGTGCAAGCGCAAATTATCACATCACAGCCGCAAACAATTGTGGATGGGCAAGGTTTCACGCAGGCATTAGCCCAGACTTCAGAAGGGCTTTTGGTCGCGTCCCCCGATGGATCGCAGCAATTCGCAGGCACGGATCTGACGCGGGGCGAGACGGGCAATATTGTTATGATGGACAAGCCGGAAGCCCTTCGCTCCGGCGCCGGGCCGGTACTACCTCGCGCTGAAACGCCACCCCAGCATGTAAGCCCGCCGATACGCGATATCGCCATTCATATTTCTCAACATGCTGACACGGGAGCAAACCGCTTTCAGTTGCGGCTTGATCCGCCAGAACTGGGCCGTGTGGATGTGCGCATGGAAGTTTCCGCAGAAGGGAAGCTGAGTGCCGTCATAGCCGTGGAAAGACCGGAAACACTGGATTTGCTGCAACGTGATTCACGTGCTCTGGAACGAAGCCTGATGGAAGCTGGCCTGAAGACCGACAGTAATTCGCTGAGCTTTTCGCTCAAGGGCGGACGGCAGGATCATCAGCATGCCGGTTTAGCCAATAACGGGTCTGATAGAGGAAGCAACCCTTTGTCAGACGACTGGGATGACGCTGTTGCACCTATAGCAGCGCGTTTTGCGAACCGCGCCGTTAATATCCACATTTAGGAAAAACGACAATGGCTATAAACGGGCTGTCCCCGGCAATAATTTCGGATCCAAAAAATCCTTCGGCGGCGGCGGCGGCAGCGTCTGCGGCTTCGTCCCCCGCACCCGTTGTGACTGCATCCGGCAATGCGCTGAACAAACTGGCAAATGATTTTGACAGTTTTTTAACATTGCTGACGACCCAGTTGCAAAACCAGGATCCGCTGGAACCTATGGATTCAAAGGAATTTACCAGCCAATTGGTGCAGTTTACGTCGGTTGAACAGTCAATTCAGTCTAACAAAAATCTGGAAAAGCTGATTGCGCTTACCAGCGGTAATACGTCGAGCGCCGCATTTAATTACATTGGCCGCGAAGTAAGAATGGCCAACAGCAGCACCAACCTGTCCAACGGAATGGCGAACTGGTCTTATGAAGTTGATCCAAAAGCGGCAAGCAGCGCAATTACCGTCCTCGATGCAAAAGGCAATGCCGTATTTACGGTGGAAGGCGTAACTGGCGCCGGCACACATAATTTCGCGTGGGACGGCAAAGACAAAAATGGCAAAGCGTTTCCTGATGGCGTCTACAGCCTTAGCGTTTCCGCGCTTGATCTCAACAAAAAACCCGTCACGGCAAAGGTTTTCACAACCGGCACCGTTACCAATGTGGAGGTTTCTGGCGATGAGCCATCGCTCTTTATTGGTAACGTCAAAGTCCCTCTCAAGGATGTGCTGTCTGTGACCAGGAGCAGCAGTGCGGGCGCGCCACTCGATTATATCGGGCGTGAAATCAGAACAATAAATACAAACACGAATCTTGCGAATGGAACCGCAAACTGGACCTATGAAGTTGACCCGAAGGCCGCCAGCACTCTCGTTATCCTGAAAGATAGCGCGGGCAAAGTGATGCTTGAACAGAATGTAACACCGGCAGCCGGCCTGAATACCCTGACATGGAATGGCTTGGATAAAAACGGCGATCAGCAGCCCAATGGGGTGTACAGCATTAGCATAACAGCTGTCGACAAGGACGATGTTCCCGTCAGCAGCAAGGTCTTCACAAATGGCACGGTGACCAGCGTTGACACATCCGGCAATCAGCCTGTTCTGGTGATCGGTGGCGTAAAGATCAATCTCAGTGACGTTCTCACCGTAACGGAACCGGCCAAAACAGCCACAGCCACAACGGGTGGATCGTAAAAAAAACCAATGGCGTCCATACGGGCGTCATTCAAATCTCAATCGGCGTAATGAATGGTACGCCTCAACAGGAAGCCGGACGGCGCTTCGAACAAGTGACGGCCGCAAGAGGACAATCAGATGAGTATTTATGGTGCACTATTTAGCGGCGTATCCGGATTAACGGCGAATGCCAGCGCGCTTGGTATTATTTCCGATAATATCGCGAACCTGAACACAACCGGTTACAAGGACACAAAAGCGCGCTTTTCCACACTGGTTACGTCACCGGCTGGCGACCACTCCTATTCACCAGGCGGCGTACAGATCACCCCAAACCAGAATATCGACAAGCAGGGGCTGTTGCAGGCTTCAAGCTCCCCCACCGATCTCGCGATTACCGGCAAGGGCTTTTTTGTAACCTCTTCCTCGACGACAGCCGGGCAAGGCGAAACACATTTTACCCGTGCGGGCGCTTTCCGCACCAATGATCAGGGGTTTCTGCAAAATTCTGCCGGTAATTATCTGTTTGGCTGGCCGATCGACAATCTTGGCAACCTGCCAACGAACCTGAGCGACCTATCCGCCCTTAGACCAATCGACATCAGCAGCCTGACAGGCACCGCCGATCCGACGACTCAAATGTCCCTACAGGCAAACCTGAGAGCCAGCACACCGATACACCCTTCCGCAGGCACTTATGCAATTGGGCAAATTGCCGATGGAACGATCACGACCCCTGACTTTGTCCGCAGCATTCAGTTCTATGACAGCCAGGGCGGCAGCCGGACCATGAACTTCGGCTTTATCAAAACTGCGGCCAACAGCTGGAAGGCGGAAGCCTATGTTACACCGGCAACCGACGTTCTCGCCGGCCCCCATCCGGCAGGCCGGGTCGCAGCCGGCGATCTGGTGTTCCAGACTGACGGCACACTTGATGCTGCCACCACATTTCCAACCCCATCACCGATGGCGATTGCATGGGACACGGCGCTCACCGGTCTGGGCACATCTACCATTACCCTGGATATCGGCACTGTGGGCCGGCCCGACGGCATTACCCAGTTTGCCACCAATTCAGTGCTGGGTGCCGCCTCCATCAACGGCGCGGTGTTTGGCAATCTGCTGGGCCTGGAAGTCAATAATGAAGGGTTCGTCACGGCGACATTCGAAAATGGCATCCGGCAGAAAATTTATAAAATCCCTCTGGCCGTATTTCCCAATCCGAATGGGCTCGCGGCGCGTAACGGCAATTCTTATGGCCAATCGGACACGTCGGGCGCTTTCAGCCTGCTGGAAGCCACCCGGGGCACGGCGGGACGCATAGACCCGAACGTGCTGGAAGCATCGACCGTCGAACTGGCGGAAGAATTCACCAATCTGATTACAGCGCAACGGGCATATTCGGCCAACTCCAAAATCATCACTACAGCCGATGAAATGCTCGATGAGCTGATCCGTATCAAACGCTAATCCGCCTGACCGGGCGGCTGCCTAGCAGCCGCCCGGAGGCTTCGAAATATCTAATTAAGTCATTGTTAATATGTAACTTTATCGCATTTTTAACTGTGACCTTTAGCGCTTCTTTAATGGCCCGGTGATATTATCAGTCTGAATAAAAATGGCCGCATCACAAAGAGCCAGTTTTAACAGGAAGCCAGTTTTGGCATGAGCCACGGGTAACAAAATGCTGAACCAAAGTCAGACCATTACATCGCTAAGTGTGGCGGGACCGCACGGAACACCGATTTCGCTCGATGATCTGCCGCCGCCCAACACCAAACGCTGGGTCATTCGCCGCAAGGCCGAAGTTGTGGCGGCTGTTCGGGGCGGATTACTGAGCCTGCACGACGCCTGCGAACGCTACACTCTGACCATTGAGGAGTTCCTTGCATGGCAAAGCGCATTGGAGCGCCACGGTCTGGCGGGGCTGCGGACGACACGGATACAGGATTATCGTGAAAATCCGGAATAACTTCCTTCCGCAAAATTATCATTTCAAAAAAACCGGGGGCGGCGATGCTCCCGGTTTTTTTGTTATTTTTTTATGGCTAACAAACAGTTTGAGCCGTCATTAACGAGATATTCACGTAGCACTGGGTAAATATTGCCGACATGCCAGGACGGCGCCTGGCTGACAAGCTTACTGTGTGACGGATACCTGGATTTGAACGGATTTACAGAATTTTTACGAAAGCTGGGCGCAGGCCGCCTGATGGCGATGGGCGTTGTCACGGCTGGGCTTATTGCGTTCTTCGCATATATGACGATGCAATTCACAACGCAGCCCATGTCCCTGCTCTATGCGGATCTTGATATGACGGATTCCGGCGAAATATTAAGCAAGCTGGAAGCGATGAATATCCCCTATCAATTGCAGGGCGATGGCAGCACGATTTTGGTGCCCCAAGACCAGGCGCGGCGACTACGGATGACACTTGCAGAACAGGGAATTCCTGCAGGCGGGACCGTAGGATATGAGATATTCGACAAATCAGATATGCTGGGGCAAACCAGCTTTGCCCAGAACATAAATCAGTTACGGGCAATGGAAGGTGAATTGGCCCGCACCATCCGGTCGATTTCCAACATTTCGAATGCGCGTGTGCATCTGGTTATTCCCAAACGTGAATTATTCGCATCGGGAAAAAAGCAGGAACCGACAGCTTCAATAGTAATCAAATCGCGCGGACAGCTTAGCAGCGCGCAAGTCAACGCCATACTGCATCTTGCTGCATCTGCCGTTCCGGGGCTAAGTCCGTCACGGATCGCCTTGATTGATGACAAGGGAAAATTGCTGGCACGAGGCGTCGAAGACGACTTCGACGAAGGTAATGTTGCAAATATTCAGGACAAAAATACCGAATACGAAACCCTTATATCGGAGCGGATACAAACCCTGGTGGGCAGTGTCGTTGGGCCGGAAAATATCCGCGTACAGGTAACTGCACAGATAAATCTTGATCGCATTACCGAAAATTCTGAAATTTTCGATCCCAATGGCCGGGTAATACGGTCAACCAGTGCGGTCGAGGAAGAGTCCGAAGATGCAAAACCAAAATCCGAAGGTGTGTCCGTCGCCAGTGGATTACCGGGCGCTGCCGACACCATTGGCGCAAAGGCCGACGACAAGCTTCGTGATAGCCGCACGGAAGAAACATCCAATTTTGAAATATCAAGAACCACACGGGTAAAGACCAAAGAAGCAGGCGCAATTGAACGGATATCCGTCGCCGTTCTGGTCAATGGCGCCGTGACTACGCAGCCCGATGGCGCCCGGACATATACCCCGCGCAGTGAAGATGAATTAAAACAGATAGAATCTCTGGTGCGAACCGCAATTGGCTATGATGAAAAACGCGGTGATCAGGTGCGCATCGCCAATTTGCGCTTTTCTGAAATGGAACTGGAGTCGCAAGATGCGGGGGAAGCGCCATTCCTGGGTATCGAAACTGGCGATTGGATGCGCTTCGCAGAAACATCAATTCTGGGACTTGTTGCATTGCTGACTGCCCTGTTTGTATTCCGGCCATTAATCACGCGCCTGCTGGAAATTGGCCCTTATGCAGGCGGACAGATGCAGCCGGCGCTTGCTGGCGGCGCAGGAGGAGTGCCGCAAATAGCCGGACCTTCATCAGGAAATCAATCCACGATGGCCGGTCAGCCAGGCATGCTGGAAGGACCGGAGGCGATGCTCCAGCTCCTTCAGTCAAAAGAACAACAACTCGATTCCATGATCGACATTGCAAAAATAGATGGGCAGGTAAAGGCATCATCGGTCAAAAAAGTTGGCGAAGTCGTTGGCAAGCATCCAGACGAAGCAATAGCGATATTGCGGTCCTGGCTCCATGACAAAGAATAAGTAAAGAGGCAGCGAAAATTATGGTGAGCACACCACGCAATATTGAAGGACCGGAAAAGGCCGCCATCATTATGCTCGCTTTAGGCGAGGAACATGCTGCTGAGCTATGGCGCATGCTGGATGACGAGGAAATACGTGAGCTTTCCCAAATCATGTCGCATCTGGGACAGGTTCAGTCCGATACCGTTGAAAAACTTTTGCATGAATTTGTTTCGCGTCTATCAACCACCGGTTCCGTCGTTGGTTCCTACGAAGGAACCGAAAGACTGTTGAAAAATCTTCTTGATGAGGAGCGCGTCGCTACCATTATGGACGAAATTCGCGGTCCTGCCGGGCGCACCATGTGGGACAAACTTGGAAATGTAAATGAATCTGTGCTGGCGAGTTTTCTTAAAAACGAATATCCCCAAACCGTCGCCGTGGTTATGACCAAGGTGAAGCCTGATCACGCCGCCCGTGTGCTAGCTGCGCTCCCGGAAGATTTTGCACAAGAAGTCATCATGCGGATGCTGCGCATGGAATCCGTTCAAAAAGAAATTCTTGATAAAGTCGAGAGCACGTTACGCACGGAATTCATGAACAATCTTGCCCGGACCAACCGTCGCGATGCGCATGAGATGATAGCAGAAATATTTAATAATTTTGACCGGCAAACAGAAAACAGATTTCTCTCATCACTTGAAGAGCGAAATCGTGAATCCGCCGAGCGCATACGCGCACTGATGTTTACCTTCGAGGATTTAGGAAAACTTGACCCTGGAAGTGTACAAACATTATTGCGTAATTTTGATAAATCCAAATTGGCTCTGGCGCTAAAGGGGGCATCCGATGGATTGCGGGATCTGTTCTTTTCAAATATGTCAGAACGGGCGGGAAAAATCCTGCGTGAAGACATGGAAGCAATGGGCCCTGTTCGCCTCAGCGAAGTGGATGAAGCGCAGATGTCGATGGTGTTGCTGGCCAAGGATCTCGCTGCAAAAGGCGAAATCATGATTGCCGACAGTAACAGCGACGACGAATTGGTGTATTGACCGGCCATGACACAAAATCTCAAATTCACATTTCGAAATCTGGATGCGCAAGATAGCGAGACGCTACCGGCCAGCTTCCCTGCGCAAAAAAAACGTTCTTATACAGACAGCCAGATAAAAGAAATCCAGGATGCGGCTTTTGCAGAAGGTGTGATTGCGGGCGAAGATTCGGCGCTGTTAAAAATTGAAAAACAGGCTGAAGAAACCTTGTCGGCGCTATTTTCGCAATACTCCACGCTTATTTCCGAAGTCTCCGGACACATTTCAATTCTGCGCAGGCAATCTGCCGAATTGGCGCTGGTAATTGCCAAAAAACTGGCGTCGGTATTGATAGCGGAAAATCCAACGGCAGAAATCGAAACGCTTTTTCTATCATGTTTAGCCAATCTTAATACAGAACCCCGCATCGTGCTGAAGGTTGATGAAAAATTAATTGATATATTAAAAGAAAAAATTGACCGCATCACGATTACGACAGGCTACCCTGGGCGGGTCATACTTATTGGCGTCCCAGACACGCGCCCCGCACAATGTGTAATTGAGTGGGCAGATGGGGGGGTTAGCTACCGTTCCCCTGAACAGCTTGAGCATATCGATCAGGTGATTGCCAATTATGTATCCCGGATTGGTTCAATAGATTCCGGAGAGGAACTGGATTTTGTTACGCCTAAAAATACTGGAATTGATGCCAACCAACAGTTTATGGATTCTACAAAATGAGTGATGAAAACGGAATTGACTGGGAAAATCTTGAAGATGAAGTCCAGAATGGCCTGCCTTCTGTGGCCACAGATACCAATGACGATGGCGGCCGGACAAATGAAGAAGGCCGGCCTCGCTCAGCCAACGAACTGGAAGCAGTGTTCGATATTCCGGTGAATGTTTCTGCTGTGCTTGGAAAAGCATATCTGGAAGTCAGCCAGCTTATGAAATTGGGGCCTGGAACTATCGTTGAGCTGGATCGCAAGGTCGGCGAAGCGATAGATATTTTCGTTAACAACCGTCTTGTAGCGCGCGGTGAAGTTGTTGTGATTGAAGACAGGCTGGGGGTGACCATGACTGAAATCATCAAGGGCGACAGAACCTAGTTTGTGGATTGGGAGTATTAGAAAATGGATCTCGCAACTGTTCTTGGCCTTGGCGGCGGCATCGTTTTATTATTGATTGCCATCTTGCTTGGCGGTTCCGCTATCGCATTTATCGACATCCCTTCACTGCTTATAGTAATGGGAGGGACCGTCACAGTGACAATGATTTCCTATTCAATTCCAGAAATTATGAATACACAGCGCATGATATTGCAAACCATTTTTACCGCACGCGATGACATTCAAAGCATCGCGCGCGAAGTCATTGCGATCTCCGAGCGTGCCCGCCGCCAAGGCGAAAAGGATATTGAACGGCTGATGAAATCAATCAATGACAAACCCATGCTGGTGCATGGATTTGCGATGATGCTGGACGGAATTCCGCCTGCAGAAGTAGAGCGCATACTGCGTCAGGAAGTGGCTGCTATGGTCAACCGCCACAATCGTAGCGCCGGGGTGCTGCGGCGTGCTGCTGAAGTTGCCCCCGCCATGGGCCTTATAGGAACGCTTTTAGGACTGGTTCAACTTCTCGGAAATTTACAGCAGCCGGAAAGCATTGGTCCGGCCATGGCATTGGCGCTGCTGACTACATTATATGGCGCCGTTCTCTCAAATATGGTGCTGGCGCCGCTTGCATCGAAGCTTGAACGGAATTCCGCGAATGAAGCCATGGTGCTGAATATTTACGCTCTTGGCGCTACCTCAATAAGCCGTCAGGAAAATCCGCGGCGTCTTGAAATGTTGATTAATTCTATCTTGCCACCTGCGAAGCGCGTCCGCTATTTCGATTAATGACCGCTATAAGGAGATATACTGATGCGTGTACTGATTATAGGAAATTTGAATGGCGAGATGGGGACGGCGTCTAAAATAGCCATAGAAAAAGGGGCTAAAGTATCTATTGCCAGCAGTATAGATGATGCGCTCGTTGCGCTACGTGATGGGCGTGGGGCCGATCTGTTGATGGTTGATGTCAATCTTGATATTGCGCGCCTGATCAAACAGCTCGATGCTGAACATATTCATGTTCCGGTTGCAGCATGTGGAATTAATGCGGACAGCGAACAGGCGGCAAATGCCATTCGCGCTGGCGCCAAGGAATATATTCCACTGCCCCCAGATGCCGTTCTTATTGCGGCGATCCTGGAAGCGGTTTCTGATGAAACACACAAAGTGATTTATTCCGATGCAGCCATGGCGGCCGTATTGCGCATGGCGGACCAGGTTGCGCCCAGCGAGGCCAGCATCCTGATAACCGGCGAATCCGGCACTGGCAAAGAAGTGATGGCCCGCTATGTACATAGAAAATCCAAGCGGTCGGATATGCCGTTTATTTCAGTTAACTGCGCCGCCATTCCAGAAAACCTGCTGGAATCAGAATTATTTGGACATGAAAAAGGCGCTTTCACGGGTGCTATCGCGCGGCGCATCGGTAAATTCGAAGAGGCCGAAGGCGGCACGATCCTGCTTGATGAAATTAGTGAAATGGATGTGCGGCTTCAGGCAAAACTTCTTCGCGCATTACAGGAACGTGAAATTGACCGCGTCGGCGGCGGCAAACCCATCAAGGTGAATATCCGGGTTATCGCCACATCAAACGTTGATTTGTTGCAGGCCGTGCGCAACGGCACTTTCCGTGAGGATTTGCTGTATCGTTTGAATGTTGTAAATCTTTCTATCCCGCCATTGCGGGCGCGGCCGGGCGACATTATTGCCCTGGCTAAATATTTTGTAGAAAAATATGCCAGGTCAAACGGGCTGCCCCAGAAACCTATTTCTGAAAAGAGCCGCCGTCTGCTGCAGGCACACCCCTGGAGAGGTAATGTTCGTGAAGTGGAAAACACCATTCATCGCGCATTGTTACTTTCACAGACGAGTGAAATAGAACCGGAAGCCATTGTTCTACCTGATGGGTCAACACAGCAATATCCCGCGCACGCGGCCAGCGCTACTGGACCGGCGGCGCGCGCAGCATCCGCAGCGGAAGACACTGTACGCGGCATGGTTGGACGCACTGTTGCGGATGTGGAGCAGGATTTAATCCTGAATACGCTCAATCATTGCCTTGGAAACCGCACACATGCGGCGAACATACTTGGCATATCCATCAGGACGTTACGTAACAAACTGAATGCGTACCGTGATACGGGGATAAACATTCCCGCCCCAACTGGAGATTCCGTGGATCGTGTTTCTGCATGATGAGAAAATACACAGTTTCATTCGTCATAGTAGAAACTTAATATGAGTGATAGCCCCACATCACCAGTCGCCGGTCTTACCCTGGGCGGACTGACGACCAGCATGCGTCTCGCCACAATGCGTGGCGATATTGGCATTGCGCTGGGAATTATCGGCATTCTGGTGGTTTTGATAATACCGCTTCCGGCATGGCTGCTGGATTTTGCGCTCACACTATCGATTACATTCTCCGTGCTAATTTTGATGACGTCGCTGTTTATTGAAAAACCACTGGATTTCAGCGCTTTTCCAATTATTTTGCTGATTTCTACAATGCTTCGTTTGTCACTTAATCTCGCTTCCACAAGATTAATTCTTGCCGAGGGACATACAGGAACCGAAGCCGCCGGTCAGGTCATTCATGCTTTTGGTAATCTGGTGATGGAGGGAAACTTCATCATCGGCATTATCGTGTTCGCCATATTGATGATTGTAAACTTTGTCGTAATCACAAAAGGTTCCGGCCGAATCGCCGAAGTTGCCGCACGCTTTAGCCTAGACGCGATGCCTGGTAAACAGATGGCGATTGATGCCGATCTAAGCGCAGGCTTGATAGATGAGAGCGCCGCGAAATTCCGCCGCAAAGAACTGGAGGATGAATCCTCGTTCTTTGGCGCAATGGACGGCGCCGCCAAATTTGTGCGTGGTGACGCCATTGCAGGGTTGATGATTACATTTATCAATGTAATTGGCGGCATCATTATTGGTGTTGCACAAAAAGGCCTTAGCCTCGCAGAGGCCGGAAGCTCCTACACCACCCTGACAGTCGGCGATGGCCTGGTAACGCAAATTCCTGCTCTTATTGTTTCGACAGCAGCAGGTTTGCTGGTTTCAAAAGCCGGTGTAAGCGGCGCCGCCGACAAGGTATTGGTCGCCCAGCTTTCGGGCTATCCGCAGGCGCTTGGCCTGTCCTCGTTCCTGCTCGGGCTTATGGGATTGCTTCCCGGCATGCCATTTTTGCCCTTCTTTGTTTTATCGGCGGGTTCTGGCTGGCTGGCCTGGTACGTCACCAAAAGCAAACGCGCGGCATTGGAAACTATTGCAGACGAGCAGATCAAGGCAGCGCAAACACCGATAACAGACGAGCCCATTCAAACGGCGCTCGCAATTGATGATTTACGCCTTGAACTTGGCTATGGCCTGCTTCCGCTTATCAATGAGCAAAGCAATCATCCGTTGACGGATCAGATTAAGGCTTTACGCAGACAGATTGCATCGGAAATGGGGTTTGTCATGCCCTCTGTACGAATTCTGGATAATATTCAACTTCCCGCCAACGGCTATGTCATCCGCGTAAAGGAAGTTGAATCCGGAAGTGGTGAACTTAGAATTGGCCATTTGCTGGTAATGGATCCCCGTGGCGCGCCCATTGATCTGCCGGGTGTGGAAACAAAAGAACCTACATTTGGCATGCCGGCAATGTGGATTGACGAATCCCTGCGCGAGGAAGCTTCGTTCCGCGGCTATACGGTCGTCGATCCGCCCACGGTGATTACGACCCATCTGACAGAAACCGTACAGCAAAACATGCGTGAATTGCTCTCCTATGGCGAGACACGGAAATTGCTGGATGATCTGCCTCCGGCACACCAAAAACTGCTGGATGATATTTCGCCATCACAAATCACCTTGTCGGGTATTCAGCGCATACTGCAGCTGCTTCTTGCCGAGCGCGTTTCAATTCGTGACCTGCCTACCATACTGGAAGGTATTTCTGAAGCAGTTGGATTTAGTCAGAATATCGGCGCCATCACCGAACATGTCCGTGCACGGCTGGCGCGCCAGATATGCCATCAGAATATTGGTCCCAGCGGGTATGTACTGCTAATCAGCCTGTCACCAGAATGGGAACAAATCTTTGCGGAATCAATTATTGGTCAGGGGGATGACCGGCAATTGGCGATGCAGCCAAGCCGGTTGCAGGAATTTATTGGTGCAGTGCGTCTGAAGTTTGACCAGGCCGCCGAGGCAGGACAGGTCCCTGCCCTGCTGTGCAGCCCATTCATCCGTCCCTTCGTACGTTCGATTGTGGAACGCTTCCGCCCCCAAACGGGCGTCGTCTCTCAAAATGAAATCCATCCGCAAGCCAAAATCCGCACCATTGGGCAAATATAGGGAAAACCAAAAAAGTGCGCTTTAGAACGATTACCGCAGCAACCATGGAAGCCGCAATGACAGAATTGCGCGCGACGCTAGGCCCTGATGCGATAATCCTGGGTAGCGAATGTACAAGCAATGGCAAGGTTTCCATACGCGCCGCAGTCGAACACGCCTCCCCAGAAAACCCGCAATTTCAGGAAATGCACGCCTCCTTTTCAGACAGGAAACATGAAGACACATTTGGCGGTATAGAAGACGCGCTAACCTTTCATCGCGCACCAAAAGCAATTAACGCCATGCTACTGGAAACATTGGGAACAATGGCAGCCGGTAATCCGGTACAGGCCCTGGCTGCGGCATTGGAGTTGCGTTACGGTTTTACCTCCATCCCAATACATCCTGTGCGGCCTATTTTATTAATTGGACCAACTGGCGCCGGCAAAACCCTTACCGCTGCAAAACTCGCCGCACGATCCGTTCTTGCAGGTAACGAGACGATGCTGATTACAACTGATCTGGTCCGTACTGGCGGCGCAGAGCAGCTTGAGGCTTATGCAAGATCTATGAATGTGCCGATGCACCGCGCTGCCAACGGCGTGGAATTAGCCGCTTTATTGGATTCAAAACAGGGTATAAAAAATTGCATTATTGATACTGTCGGGACATCTCCGTTTAATTTGACTGAGCTAAAGTCTCTCAGAAACCTTGTCATGGCTGTTGATTGCGATCCGGTTCTGGTGCTGCCTGCCGGCGGCGACTCTGTTGAAGCATGTGAGATCGTCAACATTTTTTCCGGCCTTGGCGCCCGTGGCATGATTGTTACAAAACTGGATGTAACAAAGCGATTAGGCAGCATATTAGGTGCACTTGAGGCCGCCGCCATGACCCTGCATCATGTCAGCATTACGCCTTTTGTGGCAAATGGCCTGGCCTCAATAACACCTGTCGCACTAGCACGCCTTTTGCTCGAGGATCCGGCAGAACATGAATCATTTTTAGAACTGGAGCAGGCCGCACAATGACGGAGGAACCCGTATTGACCTCACCCGCGAGAATATTATCCGTCAACGGAGATATTAATTCCAGCAGGCGCGCATTGGCGCGCCAAAGTAATCTTATTGCTGTTGCATCCGGCAAAGGCGGGGTCGGAAAAACCTGGTTTTCAATTACTTTATCACAGGCATTGGCCGGTTTTGGGAACCGTGTATTACTGGTAGATGGCGACCTGGGATTGGCCAATGTGGATGTGCAGCTTGCCATGTCCCCCATACATGACCTGGCAAGTGTCGTGGCCGGTAAAATTAGCCTCGCCGGCGCCATATCCGCATTTTCGGGCGGAGCGTTACCTGCGAGTGCCGGCAGCGTATCCACGCATCGTGCCGCAATGGGCTTTGATGTGCTGGCAGGAAGATCTGGTTCCGGCGCATTGGACACTTTGAGCCGCAGACAGATTGAAACATTGTGCAGCGGCCTGATAAGGGCCGCCATCCAGTATGATCATTTGATCGTGGACCTGGCGGCCGGAATGAACAGCCACATGATGCCTTTATTTTCCCGTATCGGAAAGGCGCTGATCGTCGTAACGGATGATCCCACCTCAATCACAGATGCATATGCGATGATAAAATTTCTTGCAATGACACACCCTGAACTGGATATCCGGATCATTGTGAATATGGCCGACAGCAGGACACAGGCTGAAAAAACTTTCGGTGCTGTACACCGCGCCTGCGAACATTTTCTGCAATTCACCCCAAAAATGGCGGGTTATATCATCCGGGACAAGCACGTTACCCAGGCGATACGCGCGCAGGCGCCTCTTCTGGCGCGTTATCCGCAAAGTGAATCTGCCCAGCAGGTTCAGCAGATTGCAGCGTCAATGCAAACGCGAGCGCCACGGGGCCTGATATGATGCACGCGATCACCGCCCAGGACAGCATGGAAACTATATCCTGCCATTACAGCGGCAACGCATGAAAATCCGCCCATGAGCCGGATTGTTAATTTCACTGTATAAAGTACGCCTACTTTCTTTTTATAATAATTATTTTCCGGATGCTTTCCGTTGATGGCCTTCAATTGCCTGATCGTCGATTGCAATCTGTTCTAAACGATCCCGTTCTTTTGTTTTCCGGGATTCCTGGTTAGCGGCGGCAATCTCCTGCCGCTTTAGCGCCTTGTAAGCTTCACCAACAGATTCCAGCGCTTCAACAATCATTTCATCAATTGACTGGATGGATCTCTGGATATTATCGCGCTGCATGATAGCGGCCTGTGCAAATGCACCATAAGAAAAGCCCACATCGCCATGAATTCCGGCTTCCGAGTTGATGAACGCCTGCTCCCGGACAATAGAAATTTCCACCGCCTGCATTCTTTTCTCAAAATCGGCGCGAGATGCATAGAGTTCCGCCAGGCGCTTGCGCTTTTCATCGACCTGCCACTTGTGCAAGCGGACAAGAGTGTTGCGTGTTTTCATTTACAGTCCCCAACTAACCGAGTATTTCCGCCAGATACGAAAATTCCGCATCAAATGCAGTAAGCTCATCGGGTTTCTGTTCTAAAAACCTGTCAAGCAATGGAAACCGCTTCACGGCCTCATCAACTTCTGTGTCCGCGCCGGCGCGATATGCGCCAAGGCGAACCATTTCTGCCATGTCTTCATAAACCGCCAGAAGTTTTCTTGCACGGATGATCAATTCAGTCTCTTCAGGTGAATTACATTTCGGCATGGTGCGTGAAACTGAACGCAAAACATTTATCGCCGGATAACGTCCACGTTCCGCAATAGCGCGTTCCAGCACAATATGCCCATCCAGAATAGCGCGGACTGCATCTGCAACCGGTTCATTATGGTCATCCCCTTCAACCAGCACCGTGAATAATCCAGTGATACTTCCTTTGGATATACCGGGCCCGGCCCTTTCAAGCAGCTTCGGTAATTCTGAAAATACCGTCGGCGTATATCCCTTGCTTGTTGGCGGCTCTCCGCTGGAAAGGCCAATTTCGCGCTGAGCCATTGCAAAACGGGTAACGGAATCCATCAGGCACAAAACATCTAATTCCTGATCACGAAAATATTCGGCTATGGCCATGGTCACATAAGCGGCCTGACGCCGCATCAAGGCCGGCTCATCCGACGTCGCGACGATGATTACGCTGCGCTTAAGTCCTTCCTCACCCAGATTTTCTTCTATGAACTCCCGCACCTCACGGCCACGTTCACCTATCAGCCCTATCACCGTGACATCTGAATCGGTATTTTTCGCAAGCATTGATAGCAGGACAGATTTTCCAACACCGGAGCCGGCAAAAATGCCCATGCGCTGTCCCCGGCAACAAGTTGCAAAACTGTTGATCGCCCTAACCCCAAGGTTAAGCTTGCGTCCCACAACCTGACGGGAATGCGCCGGGGGGGGGCTTGTCCGCAGCGCATAACCAGCGGGGCCAGCACCCAGCGAACCCTTACCGTCAATGGGCTCACCCATCGCGTTGATAACTCTTCCAAGCCAGCTTTTAGCCGGCCGGATCGACGGATCATGAGACGTAATGACCACTTTACAGCCCAAACCAATGCCTTCGAGCGGTCCAAACGCCATGCAAAGAGCACGTTCCTGCCGGAAACCGACAATTTCGCAGCCTATTTCCTGGGTGTCACGGGCGTGAATCACACCACGGGCCCCCACACTTACAGAATGGATGCCGCTAACCTCGATTAACAGGCCCTGCACACTGACAACCCGTCCATAATAGCTATAGGGTTGGATTCGCTCGATTTCTGCTAGTAAGGATTGCAAGCCAACACCGCCGTAAATAATTTAATTATTGAAGCGGAAGAATAGGAGAAACCACTTAAGACCACGTAAAGAGCTGATTATATGAATCAGTACAAATACTTATAATTTTTTACTTGTTCCACCAGATCGAGAAAAAAATCAAATTGGCAATAAAAAATAATTGTTGTTAACCTTTTTTAACCATTTTGCCTTACGTTGCTATTAGCCAAACGACATCTCGGGAAAAGAAAACCATGCGAGTTCTCCTAATTGAAGACGATAGCGCAACCGCTCAGGGCATCGAACTTATGCTTAACCAGGCCGGTTTTAATTTATACACTACCGATTTGGGGGAGGAAGGCCTGGATTTAGGCAAGCTCTATGACTACGATATCATCATACTCGATTTGAATCTGCCCGACATGAGCGGCTTTGATGTTCTGAAGAAACTGCGACTGGCAAAGGTTGCCACGCCCATTTTAATCCTCTCCGGTCTGTCCGATATGGAAAGCAAGGTGCAGGGGCTTGGCATCGGCGCTGACGACTTTATGACCAAGCCATTTCATAAGGATGAAATGATCGCCCGTATTAATGCGATTGTCCGCAGATCACAGGGCCACGCCCAGTCTGTAATCAAAACCGGAAAATTGACCGTGAACCTGGACGCCAAGACCGTCGAAGTTGATGGCCATCGGGTTCATCTGACCGGAAAGGAATATGCGATGCTCGAACTGCTTTCGCTTCGCAAGGGAACGACGCTGACCAAGGAAATGTTCCTTAATCATCTTTATGGCGGGATGGATGAACCCGAACTCAAGATCATCGACGTCTTTATATGCAAGCTCCGCAAGAAATTGGCGGCGGCAACCGGATCTGAAAATTATATCGAAACTGTTTGGGGGCGTGGCTACGTTCTTCGCGATTCGGAAACGCCCGCTTCTAGCAAAGAAAAAGCTGCCTGACACATCTCCAAATAAGCAAAAAAACACCCCGGAATTATTGGGGTGTTTTTTTTGTGAAAATATAATTTGGGATGAGCTATCTGGCTAAGCCAGCCCGAACGGGCGCCTTAAACTCGGATGATGCTGGCAAACTCTTCTCCGTAACAGACGATGCTTTGGTATACACACCGCGCAATCCCTTTATGGGGACAAGAGAATTCGTTAAACCAAGAACGGTTTCCGCCGCACCAAGAAACAAAACCCCATCATCCGGCATTTGCTTTGCCATACGTTCGAGCACATCTTTCTTGGTCGCCTGATCAAAATAGATCAGCACATTCCGGCAGAAGATTATATCAAATGTTCCCAGGCTGGAAAAACTTGAAAGCAGATTGCCTTCCTTTAACTGAACCATGGCGCGCAAGGCAGAATCGACCTGCCACATTTCACCAATTTGCTTAAAATATTTGACCAGCATCTGAATTGGCAAACCGCGCTGCACTTCGAACTGACTGTACATGCCTGCGCGCGCCTTTTCCAGGACTTCTTTAGAAATATCTGTACCCATAATATCAACACGCCACCCCTGAAACGACGCCGCCATTTCTTTCAAAACCATGGCGATGGAATAGGGTTCCTGGCCGGTTGAAGCCGCCGCAGACCATATACGCAGTTGCCGTTGTGATTGGCGGGATATCAAAAAATTTGGCAACACCTCGGCGCGCAAATTATCAAAAGGCATTTTATCACGGTAAAAAAATGACTCATTCGTGGTCATTGCTTCCATGACATCCTGGATAAGATTTTGGTCTTTTCCAAGCCGTATTTCTTGAACAAGTTCAGAGAGGCCGGGCAGATTTCGTTTTCGCGTAATCGGCAACAGCCGACTTTCAACCAGATACATCTTGTCCGCTCCCAGCACGAGGCCGGAACTACTCTTCAGAAAGTTTGCCAGATATTCGAAATCACCTGGTTTCATGCGGCAACTCCCTTAAGATAGCGCGTAAGCAACATAGCCATCTCAGATAATGGAACAACTGCACTGCATAAGCCAGCTTCTGCAACTGCGCCCGGCATCCCCCATACGACGCTGCTTTTTTCATCCTGCGCAATGACAGAACCGCCAGCCTCTACCAGTTTGCGGCTGCCATCACGCCCATCATGGCCCATTCCTGTCAAAATAACACCAAGCGCTCCGGCGCCATAAATTGCAGCGATGCTTTCAAACATCGGGTCTACCGCAGGACGGCAATAATTCACCTGCGCATTCTGATCCAGATGAACCACTCTGTCTGCGCCTTTACGGACAATTGTCATGTGATAGTTACCAGGTGCGACCAAAATCTCGCCATTGCGTAACGGATCACCATGCGCTGCCTCACGGGCAGGTATACCAGTAGAATTCCGAATATGCTCTGCCAGGATTGCGGTAAAGGTTGGTGGCATATGCTGTGTAATCACCACTGGCACAGTGATCTCCTTTTTTAAGCCTCCAAGCAAAGCAAACAGCGCCTGTGGACCACCTGTTGAGCTTCCAATAGCAAGAATGTCCGGTTTCGTTTTTGAATGTGATCGCAGGATAATTTCTTTTGCGTGAGTGCCCATCTTGACCTCTGCGCGGGGTGCTCCACCCGCAGGCCAAACGGGAATTTGCGCGCCGCCCCGTTTCCCCTTGCGCATTGCGGCACCAAGAGATTTTACCTTCAACAATAATTCGCGCTGAAAATCCGCAGTCGCAGTACCGCTGCGCGCCGATTCAGGCTTGGGAAGATAATCAACGGCCCCCATTGAAAGGGCACGAATGCTGATGTCCGCATTCCGGCGCGTCAGCGTTGACGCCATCAATACCTGAATACCCGGAACTTCCTTGATTATAAGCGGCAATGCCGTCAAACCATCCATTTCAGGCATCTCAATATCAAGGATTACAATTTCCGCGCCGGATGATTTTACGTGCTGTACCGCCTGCGCACCATTGTGATAGGAAGCGACGATCTGGCATTCCGGATCAGCAGAAATCCAGCGATGCAGCATTCCCCGAATAACGGCTGAATCATCAACCAGCATCACCCGGATCGGCCCCCCTGAATCAACATTCACTGCAACAGAATTATTGAGCTGGGATACAATTGACACAAAATTACGCCTTTCAATCAAACTTGATGCCTGTACTAAACAAGCCCGACCTCGACAAATTTTCTCTCAATGATCTCCCGGTCAAAAGGCTTCATAATATATTCGTTGGCACCGGCCTGTATCGCCTCTGTGATATGCTTGATATCGTTTTCGGTTGTACAGAAAACAACAACGGGAGAATTACCGCCCTTTTCCGCGCGAAGCAGACGAAGAAAATCTATTCCGTTCAGCACAGGCATATTCCAGTCGAGAAGAATGGCATCAGGCATTTTTGAACGGCATAAATTAAGCGCCTCTTGTCCATCCACAGCCTCAAGAGTGTCGAAATGCAAATCTTCAAGAATTTGACGGGCAACTTTTCGAATGACACGTGAGTCATCTACAATCAGGCAGGACTTCATTCGCTTGCACTCCTTTACACCAACACCCACATAGTTTTTCTACGCCGCCATAACCCCATTCAGCAGAAGAATGATTTTATCAAGCTGAATTACCACCATCAGCCTGTCTTCAAGCCTGAAAATGCCATCTGACACATCTCGCAGCTTGGCATCCAGATTGGATGGATTGCGTTCAAAACAATTCGCTTCGAGGCTTAGTACTTCGCCAACCGCGTCAACCAGCAGACTGTATGGTTCACCCTGATATTCAATCACGACGGCCATAACCTGGGCGGCAGGTTCGCGTGGTTCAAATCCCAGTCTTTGGCGCAGGTCAATTGCTGTAACAATACGACCGCGTAAATTTAATACGCCCGCTACTTCTGGCGGCGCCATTGGCACATGGGCCAACTTGCTTGGAACGAAAACATCATGCACTTCCAGCACCGGGATACCAAATAACTGACCACCCACAATCATCGTTACATAATCTGAAGTCGCAGTATGGCCCAGCATGCGCGCTTCGTTATCGGTCTGCATGGTGTTCGTGCTCATACTGCTTCTCCATATACCGACAAGGTTTCAGTCAGGCTGCGTAACAATGCACCACGGTCCATCTTTACGACATAGTCAGAGAAACCAACCGCTCTGCCGCGCTCAAAATCATCCGCTGTTCCATGGGAGGAAATTGCGACTATCGGTGTATCTCCCCAGCGGTCATCCGCCTTGATCATGGAGGCCAATTCAAATCCGCTTATCCCCGGCATTTCTATGTCACTGACAATCGCATCAAATGCGACACCTTCATCTCTCAGCGCCAGCGCTTGCTCTGCATTTTCGACGGCCGTTACCTTGTAGCCTGCAGTTCCGAGCACCGGGGCCAGCATATTCCGGAAGAATGGGCTGTCATCTATCAAGAGTATGCGCCGCGCCGCTTTCACCCTGGTTTTCCGGCTTTCCTCAAACCAGTCCGGGAAAGCCACTACCAGATAATGGCTTACATCTATCACCTCGGTAGCGGCGTTAGCGATGACTGCTGTGCCGACTATCCCGGTGGTATCCGACGTGAGTTCAATTTTCAGGACATCTTCGACGATGTCGACAATTTCATCCACTGCCAGACCCATGGTGCGCGTTTCATCAGAAAACACCAGCATCTGCTGGCGTCCCTCTGTCCGCAGGGGATAATTATCCGAAATGCGCACCAGCGGCATAAGCTGGCCACGGTACTGGATAACATCACGTCCATTTGAATGTTCAACGATAGAACAATCCAGCTCTTCCAGACGCGCTACAAGCGATAGCGGCACCGCCTTGGGCGTGTTATCGCCTGCACGGAAAATTAGCAGCGAGACCTTTTTATCCCCTTCCTCGGTTATTACCGCCTCAACCTTGGCTTCATCCTGGTCAACCGCAATATTGCCATACATATTGGCAATGCCATTTGGATCAAGGATCATGATCACGCTACCATCACCCAGAATGGTGTTACCGGAGAACACAGATATATGACGCAGAATAGGTGCAACCGGCTTAACAACAATTTCTTCTGTATCAAATACACGATCAACGACGATACCGAAGCGAAAGGCGCCAACTTGCGTCACCACAACGAAATCATCCTTGGGACGTTTCCCGGCAACCAAATTGTCCTGTCCTCCATCAACACCTGATACAGGGGGCGCCTTGCGATTCATCCGTAGTACGTCATTCAGATAGACAAGCGGCAGAAGCTGATCACGCAGGCGCAATACCGGCGATGATTTTAGCTGCTCAATCTTGTGTCCGGAATTATCTGATGCCCGAACCAGCTCTATGACGCTGATTTGCGGAATGGCGAAACGTTCGCCATAAGATTCCACGACAAGCGCCGACACAATGGCCAGTGTCAGCGGTATCTTAACCGTAAAGACAGATCCCTTTCCCTGCGTCGAACGGACATCAACTGTACCGCCGATCTTCTCGATATTTGTACGGACAACATCCATACCCACGCCGCGTCCTGAAACACTGGTGATTTTCTCGGCCGTTGAAAATCCAGCCTTGAAAATAAAATTACCGATTTGCAAATCACTCATTTCTTCAAGCTCTGCCTCAGTGGCCAGACCAGATGAAATGGCTTTCTGTTTTATCCGCTCAATATTCAGCCCCGCACCATCATCAGAAATCTGAATAATGACGTGACCACCTTCATGATAGGCATTGAGCTTGATTGTACCCAGATCGGTTTTTCCCGCCGCCTGCCGCTTATCCGGCTTCTCCAATCCGTGATCGGCTGAATTTCGGATCATATGCGTGAGCGGATCCTTGATCAGCTCAAGCACCTGACGATCAAGTTCGGTTTCCGCGCCGATCATTTTCAGTTCGATCTTTTTTCCCAGTTCATGGCTAAGATCACGTACAATTCTGGGAAGCTTCTGCCAGGCATTACCGATCGGCTGCATGCGGGTTTTCATAACCCCTTCCTGCAACTCGGTTGTCACCAGATTCAGGCGCTGCAACGGCACCTTGAATTTACTGTCCTCCTGATCACGCACGATTTGCATAAGCTGGTTACGGGTCAACACCAGTTCGCTGACCATTGTCATCAGATCTTCCAGGAGATCAACCGTTACACGGACTGACTGATTGGCAATCGATGTATCGGAGTTTTTTGCAGCCGACTCGTTCGATGACTTTTTGGCTTTGGAATTTGACTGCGGCGCATGGTCCTGCGTTTCACCATCATCATCAACGGCTTCGGCCACGGCGGATTTTACAACTTTGACAGGCGCCGGATATTCATCGGGGCCTGGCGCCGCGTTGAATGCAGCTTCCAACTCCTCCATGGAAACTTCGCCAGGCAGCAATTCGCGACCAAGCACCGGCTCAATCTTGCGTTCTCCATCAGCAAAGCTGTTTGAGGGGATATCTTCGGCCATTTCTTTTTTGACCGGTTTCTTTTCTTCAGCTTCCACTATTTGCGAGGATGCGGAGACAGCCATTTTACCGGATGCAACTTCATTGAGTTTATCAATCAGTTCTTGATCATTACCTTCTGGCTCACATTCATTGGCTTCCAATTCCGCCAGAATGGTTTTAATCGCATCAATGGATTTCAGGATAAGGCTTACCGCTTCCGTGGAAACCTTCAATTCACCGTCGCGGAATTTTCCCAACACATTTTCAGAGGCATGCGCTACCGATTCAAGGCGAGGAAGCCCAAGAAATCCGCATGTCCCCTTAACGGTATGAACAAGCCGGAAAATATTATCCAGCACTGCCTTATCCGTCGGGTTTTTTTCAAAACGGACAAGCTCAACGTCGACGACATCGAGGCTTTCGTTCGTTTCTGTCAGAAATTCGCTAAGTAAATCGTCCATATCGCTGACCCCGTTTTTGTACTTATCCTGGGGCTTGGATTTAGAACGCTGCAAACGCCAGGTACCAATACAGATACTGGATTCATATTAAGAAGCCGTAAAGTTAGCCAATATCGGCGTCAGATCCTGAAAGCGCCTTGCAGAAGTAATTGTTCAGGTTGAACGGACATTTGCAGATTTCCACCCATCAGACGGGCGATCAATCCGGTATAAAAGGCCTGGGCGGCGCGGGGCGCCAGACTGGCCACAGGCATGTTCCCATTGAGAATTTCGGCCATGCCATCAATGGGACGCACCATGGGCCCACTGGCATTTATTTCTATGTTCGTTGCCCCGCCTTCCTGCCTAAGGGCTGCGGCCAGGATTCCGCCCCTGGGTAGCGATTCGGCCGCCAAAAAGGCGGCGTTCGCCAGCAATTTAGCCGGAAGCCGCCGCACCGTACCCAGATCACAACGCCATTCCAGGGTAATTTTATGATCTTCCAGGACGGCAGCGGTTACCTTTTTTGCTTCCCCCATATCGAGCATCCCATCAGGACCGCCTGATGAACCATAGGCCAGACGGGCAAATTGCAGCCTGTGTGCAGCCCTGTCGGCGCTTTGCGTAATCAGGCGCATCGCCATTTCCCGCATTTCGGCGTCAGTTTCGTCCGCCAGAACCTCCAGGCCGTTGGTAACGGCGCCCACCGGACTGACCAAATCGTGGCACAAGCGCGAGCACAGCAACGAAACCAGCTCAAACCCTTCCATATCCATCTCTAGATCCCGCCTATTGGTATTTTGTTACCTGGTAAAGATTGGTTTAATGCTGCCGCACATATGGTAAACGGAGTGTTAACGCTTATGCCATAAAATGGCGAGCTGGTATTTTTTAAAGGAAATGATGTGAAGCAAGCTTCGGTCAGCCAACAGGCCCTTACACTCGCAGTCCGCGACATAGCGGTAAAGGCGGGTATACTGATCATGAAATATTACGAAGGCGACAAGGATATTCGTAAAAAAGCGGATTCTTCTCCCGTCACCATTGCCGATGAAGCGGCCGAGCACTTAATCATCACAGAGCTAACCAAACTTACACCGGACATCCCGGTTGTTGCCGAGGAACTGGCGGCGGCCGGTAAGCTCCCGGCAGTTGAAAATCGTTTCTGGATGGTTGATCCCCTGGATGGCACCAAGGAATTCATTGATAAAAATGGCGAGTTTACGGTCAATATCGCACTAATAGAACATGGCGTTCCGACCATTGGGGTGGTTTATGCCCCCGCTATTCAGCGTATGTTTTATTCCGCCGGACCCGGCGCGACTTTCGAACAGAAAATCGATCCCCATCAGGGACCAAACCGCAAGCCGGACAGTGCGCCGAAAGAAATCAGGGCGCGCAAGCCCGCCGATGACGGTTTTGTCGTCATCGCCAGCCGGTCGCACCGCGACAAAAAGACCGATGAATTTTTAGCTACCTATCATGTGAAAGACATCATCGCCGCCGGATCATCGTTGAAATTCTGCGTCCTTGCTGCGGGCGAAGCCGACCTCTATCCCCGCCATGGCCCCACGATGGAATGGGACACCGCCGCCGGACAGGCTATACTTTTAGGCGCAGGCGGCCGTGTCACCAACATGGACGGCACACCCTTCCTGTATGGTAAACCGGAATTTCGCAACCCGCATTTCATCGCCTGGGGCGCGCCGAAAAACTAACCCTCGGCGGGCCAGACTTCCCCCAGCACACGGAACGCACTGGCGGCGCAGGGCCAACCCGCGTAATGCGCCGCATGGGATATCATTCCCTCAAGCTGTTCTCGCTTGACGCCAAGGTTCTTGGCGCCCGCAAAATGTATGCGCTGTTCGGATTCCCGGTTCAACGCAACAAGGATCGTGCAGGTGATCAGCGAGCGGGTCTCCAGCGGAAGCTCCTCCCCCTGCCATACATCACCAAACAGATGTTCCATCGTATAGCGCGAAAATGCAGCGGGTACGGATGATCTGCTGGAGGATGGATTGCGCGGCTGGCCCTCGGTCAGCTTCTTGAAAAATGCGACGCCTTTTTTACGCTTTTCTTCGTTGGACATGGAGTGTGCTTCCTTTTTTGGCTAGATTTCACGAAACAGTATTTTTCGGCACATCCTTGAAAGGACGGTCCATGCCGGTTACCGGCTCCTTCGGCATCCCCAGCACCCGTTCGGCGATAATATTGCGCTGAATTTCATCAGTGCCACCCGCAATAGAGGCCGCAGGCGTGGAGACCAGAACCTCGGCAATCACGCCGTTCATCGGACTGTCGCTGCCCGTCAGCATCGCGTCCGCGTCATTGATCAGCGTATGCACGTTGGACGATGCGCGCGCCACATGGCTGCCCACCAGCTTGCCCAGCGAGCCTTCCGGCCCCTGCGGGCGTCCCATTTGCTGGGCGGCGCGGGCGCGGCGCGCCGTCCATTGCGCGGCGTTGTACATCGTCAGCAGCTTAGCGATTTCCTGTCGCACCACAGGGTCATTATTCTTGCCTGCCACCCTGGCGCGTTCAATCACCAGATCGGCACGCCCCGCGCGCTGTGGATACCATCTGTACGGCTCCATAGTTATGGCAATTTCCGCCCGCTCCTGATCATAGGCCTTGCCAGCACGTTTTGATCCCTGCCCCGGACCAGCGGCGATACCGTCTGCCGCACCGCGCCGTTCGTGCATCAGGGTCGTCGTAGCCACCTTCCAGCCCTCACCCAGTTTTGCCATCAGAAATTCCGGCGCAACCACGGCATCCGTAAAGAACACCTGATTGAATGAGGCATGCCCGTTCATCTGGCGCAATGGCTGTACGGTCACACCGGGCTGTTCTATTTCAATAATGAAATAAGACAACCCCTGATGCTTCGGCACGTTCCAGTCGGTGCGTGCCAGCAGCAGGCCATACTGCGCATGATGCGCGCTGGTGGTCCACACCTTCTGGCCGTTGATAATGTATTTTCCATCCTTGAGATCAGCCCGGGTCATGGCTCCCGCCAGATCAGAGCCGCTTCCCGGTTCACTGAAAAGCTGGCACCAATTATCTTCGCCAGTCAGAATACGGCGCAGGAATTTACCTTTCAGAAAATCTGATCCGTGCTCAAACAAAGTGGCGGCAGCCAGCATCCGCACTCCGCTGCGCGCCACGCCAATGGCGCCGATCTTGCGGAATTCACTTTCAACCGCTGCACCCAGAACAGCGGAAAGCCCCTTGCCGTACCATTCCTTCGGCCAGGTCGGCATGCCCCAACCGCTATCGGCCAGTGTGTTGCGCCATGTGACAAGATCGATGTCTGGATTCCAGTTTGCTTCTAGCCATTTGCGTACTTCCGCGCGGACAGTTTCTTCGTTTGCTTCGCTCATTTTATTTCCTTCCGCACTCATACATTCCAGCGCTGCATCAGCAGTTCGCGGTGATATTTCGGACTACCGAGGAATACCTCGGAACTTTTCGCGCGCTTGAACCACAGATGGGTGTCATTGTCCCAGGTAAAACCAATGCCGCCATGCAGTTGAATGGTTTCTCTAGCTGTCTGCACGAATGCGTCCGCCGCGCAGGCCTTGGCGAGTGATGCAATGGCGGGCAGGTCCGCCGCTTCTTCCGCCGCAGCCTCGGCCGCGTAATAGGCCGCAGATTTCGCAAGCTCGACATCCACAAGCATATCGGCACATTTGTGCTTGATCGCCTGAAAGCTGGCAATGGATCGGCCAAACTGCATGCGCATCATCACATAATCCAGCGCCGACTGGCGTAACCTGTCCGCCCCGCCCACCATCTCGTTCGCCAGACAAACAACGGCCTGATCAAGTGTCTTTGTAAATGGCGCCGCAGCGGCGCCCGCTTCCCCCAGCAGATCGGCCTGCACCCCATCAAATTTCAGCATCGCCAGCTTGCGGGTGGCGTCCACCGATTTTAGCAATCGCCTGTCCAGCCCTTTGGCGTCGCCACGCACTGTGAAGAATGACAGGCCTTCATCGCCGCTGGTTCCAGGTTTGCGCGCCAGCACCACGATCAAATCCGCCGTATGGCCATCCAGGACGAAGCTCTTCACCCCATCCAGCCGATAGCCATCACCTTGCGCCTTCGCCGTCACCGTGACTCCACTGCTATCCCAGCAGCCGTTTTCTTCGGTAAACGCCAAGGTCGCTACCGTCTCACCTGCAGCGATACCTGGCAGCAGCGCCTGCTTCTGATCTTCGGTCCCTGCATTCAAAATCGCGTTCGCAGCCAACACCACGGATGAGAAATACGGGCCACACAACAATGCGCGGCCCATTTCCTCCAGCACAATGGCCAGTTCAACAAAGCTGAAGCCCTGCCCGCCATAGGTCTCCGGAATATGCACGGCGCTCAGGCCGAGATCGCTGTTGAGCTTCCGCCAGGTTTCGCGTTCCCAGCCTTCATCGGTCGCCATCAGGCGACGGATTTCCGTCGCGGGTGATTTTTCTGTCAGAAAGCGCCGCAACATTGTGCGGAACTGCTCCTGTTCATTGCTAAAGCTGAATTTCATCCTGTGGTTCCGTCCCTGCCCTGTTTTGCACCTTATTATCCGGATTGTCCTACTGTAATATGCGTGAGAATATGCGCAATATCCAATTGTTACCATGCGCAAAATCAGCAAAGGGGAGAGAGCATGAGCGAAGCCGTTGATCTGTCGCACGGGGCCACATTTGAGCATGGCTTCCCCCACGCATTTTTCAAAAAACTGCGTGATGAGCAGCCCATCTACTGGCATGAACCGACGCAATATTCGCCCGGCGGCGAGGGCTTCTGGGTCATCAGCCGCTATGAGGATTGCGTCAGGGTGATGCGCGACCCCGCCACGTTCTCGTCAGACAAGGTACCGCCACGCAAAGGCGGCGGCACCTCCCTGTTTGACGAACCCTATGCCGGGCTGGCCATGAACACCGCAGACGATCCGCAGCATAAGCGCTTGCGCGGCCTGGTCAGTCAGGGTTTTACGCCACGCGCCATCGCTGACATGGAAATGGATTTGCGCCGCCGCGCCAAACTGATTCTGGAAAAAATTCCCAATCCGGACAAGTGCGAATTCATGAGCCAGGTCGCCCGTGAATTGCCGTTACAGGCGATCTGCACCATTCTGGGCGTTCCGGAAGAAGACCGGGTGCAATTGTCCGACTGGATTGATCACGGCCTGATGGTGCAAAGCGAGGGCGTTATCAGCCGGGAATATCTGCTGCTGATTCAGGATTATGGAAAAAACCTCATCGAGCGGAAACGCGAAAGGCCTGCAAATGATATCCTTTCCGCGATCATTCATGCGAAGATGGATGATCCGCAGGAAAAGCCCCTAACCCCATTGGAATTGATCAACTTTTTCCTGCTGCTGTTCCCCGCAGGCGCGGAAACCACCCGCAGCGCCATTGGCGGCGCCATGCTGGCCTTCATCGAAAACCCGGACCAGATGGCGAAATTGCGCGCTCATCCCGAACTGATGGCGACCGCAGTTGAAGAAATTGTGCGCTGGACAACGCCTTCCATATACAAGCGCCGTACGGCGACTTGCAATACCGAAATCGCCGGAGGAAAAATCAAAGCCGGACAGAAGCTCAGCTATTGGGAAATGTCCGCCAACCGTGACGAATGCATGTTCAAAGACCCGTTCAGGTTCGATATTGCCCGCGATCCCAATCCCCATGTGGGTTTTGGCACCGGCATTCACATCTGCCTGGGCATTGCGCTCGCGCGCATGGAAATCAAAATCATGTTCGAAGAAATCCTGGCGCGCTTCAACAAGTTTGAACTGCTGGTCCCGCCATTATGGATGCCAAATAACCGGCTGCATGGCGTTCGGGAATTGATGCTGCGGATTTCATGAACGCAGCAACATTGCAGGCTCGCAAAATCTGGCTGGGCTGGGCTGCGATTTTTGGCGCGGTGGCGATTTACGCCGGAAATTTTGTCGTTTCGCGATATGCGATAAAAGCCGAAATTGGCGTGAATGACATGGTGGCGCTGCGCTTTGGCGTGGCGGGCATTATCATGCTGCCACTTTTATTCCGCTATGGCGCGCGGGGATTTGCGGGCATCGGCCTGCGGCGCGGCCTGATACTGACGATATTCGCGGGCCCGCCCTTTGCGTTGATCATGATATGGGGTCTGTCTTTTGCACCGGTGGCGCATGGCGCGGCGATCGTTTCGGCGATGATTCCAATTTCTTCGGCCATTGGCTCATGGTATGTGACCGGCAATAAAATCCCTCCCGGCAAGATTTTATTATTCGCCGCCATCTTTGCCGGCCTCGGCATGGTCAGCGGTTTTTCGGCAAGCGCCAGTCCGGCTGTACTGTTCGGCGACTTTCTGTTTTTTGTCTGCGGAACCATGTGGGGAACCTATTCGGTCATCCTGCGCCAATGGCGGCTTGAGCCGATGCCGGTGACCATTGTGGTATCCATGCTGTCGCTGTTGTATCTGCCGGTTTATTTTCTGCTGCTTACCCCCGATTACGGCAGCGCTTCATTTGGACAGATTGCGTTTCTGGCGTTCTATCAGGGCATACTTGCGTCCATCGTCTCGCTATTGCTGTTTTCTGTCGCCGTGCAAAATCTTGGCCCGCAGCGCGCAACCCTTGGTAACGCCACGGTGCCCATTTTTGCAGCAATGCTCGCGGTGCCCGTCCTGGACGAACTGCCCTCACTCATCCAGTGGCTGGGCATCGGACTGGTCGTCAGCAGCGTTATCCTGGCCGCACGCATGCAGGAGGCGGTCCCGGTTACGGAAAAATAGCTTCCTGCATGAGGCCGGCTGTTTCCTCAAAGCCCAGCATCAGGTTCATGTTCTGCACGGCCTGACCACTGGCCCCCTTGACCAAATTGTCGATGACGCTGACAATGATCACCCTTCCCGGCCGACGGTCCGCCACCACGCCAATCAGCGCATGGTTGGTGCCGCGCACATGCCGGGTTGCGGGAACCTCTCCCATCGGCAGTACACGGACAAAGGGTTCACCCGCACCATAACGGCTTGTCAGCGCGGCATGAATATCGCCCGCAGCTTTACCCGGGCTTAGCTCGACATAAATCGTCGATAAAATACCCCGGTTCATCGGGATCAGATGCGGTGTGAAACTGGCGATAACCGGCGCGCCCGCAGCCAGGCTTAATTCCTGATCAAGCTCGGACATATGCCGGTGATTGGCGACGCCATAGGCATGGATCGCCTCGCTGACTTCGGAAAACAGGCTGGCTTCCTTTGGCGCGCGTCCCGCCCCACTGACCCCGGACTTGGAATCAACAATGATATTATCTGTCACAATCAGCTTTTGCGTTACCAGTGGCAAAAGCGGCAGCAACGCACTGGTCGGATAACAACCGGGACACGCGACCAGGCGGGCCGCCGTAATTTCCTTGCGGTAAAATTCCGTCAGGCCAAATACGGCTTCATCCTGCAAATCCACCGCGCGATGCGCATGTCCATACCATTTTTCATAAGCCGCAAGATCGTGCAGCCGGAAATCCGCAGACAGATCAACAACCTTCTTGTTGCGTGGAATGCCTGCAATCACTTCCTGCGTCGTGCCGTGCGGCAGCCCGCAAAAAATCAGATCATACTGATCCCACTGCAACTGATTGATCGTCACCAGCGCCGGAAGCCCAAGCCCATCCAGATGTGGAAACACACTGCCATATTGCTCGCCCGCCTTGCGATCTGCGGTCAACGCGGCAATGCGTACATTCGGATGACGCGACAGCAAACGCACCAGTTCCGCGCCCGTATACCCGCTGGCTCCAAGAATGGCGATATTGGCAAGGTTTTTCACTGAAACTTCCTCCACTCAGAAAATGCGCAAAGAAAAAGGGGACGTCCGCCGGACGTCCCCTTTCCAAACAGAAGGTCGCGCGCCGGTTAGCGCTTGGAGAACTGGAAGCTGCGCCGGGCCTTGGCATGGCCATATTTTTTACGCTCGACCACACGGCTGTCGCGCGTCAGGAACCCGCTCAGTTTCAGTACGGGACGCAGGTCCGGTTCGTAATAGGTCAGCGCCTTGGAAATACCATGGCGCACCGCGCCCGCCTGCCCCGACAATCCGCCGCCTTTAACAGTGCAGATTACATCAAACTGCCCCACACGCCGCGACACTTCAAACGGCTGGCGCAAAATCATCTGCAACACCGGACGGGCGAAATAGGTCGCCAGTTCACGGCCATTGATGGAAAAACGCCCGCTGCCCGGCTTGATCCATACCCGTGCGATGGCGTTCTTGCGCTTTCCTGTCGCATAGGAACGGCCAAGATTATCGATTTTGGGTTCCACCCGCACGGCGTCTCCGGTAACGGGTGCTCCTGTATCGCGCTGAACCGCTTCCTGCTCGGTGCGGCGCTGCCGGTCAACCAGAGCATCCTTCAGATCGCCAAGTCCTGTTTTATCCTGCGCCATGCTCAGCCGATCCTTGTATTCTTGCGATTTAACGATTTGAAATCAACCGTGATGGGAGATTGCGCCGCATGCGGATGTTCCGCACCCGCATAAATCCGCATATTGCTCAATTGCTGACGGCCCAGCGGGCCTTGCGGCAGCATGCGCTGCACAGCCTTGGACAGCACGCGTTCCGGATGTGCGCCTTTCAGCGTTGCCCCCGCCTTGCGTTCCTTGATGCCACCAGGATGCCCCGTGTGCCAATAAAAGGTTTTGTCCGCCAGCTTGTTGCCCGTCAGGCGCACTTTTTCCGCATTGATAACGACGATATTGTCGCCGCAATCCATATGAGGGGTAAATGTAACCTTGTGCTTGCCGCGCAGACGCACGGCAATAAAGCTTGCAAGACGGCCCAGCACCGCGCCCTCGGCGTCAATGACCAGCCACTTTTTTTCGATTTCCGACGCTTTCGCCGAATAGGTTCTCATACGCTTTCTCCAAATCCATTGCCCCCATCTGTGCGGGCCGGAATTGGGCGCAGTATGCGCAGATTTTTGCACAAGTCAATATACGAAATGATAATAAAATTGTTTAAAAGCAAAGACTTACACTTGTGGTATTATTTTACCTCGATCGCCATCGCCTTTTCCCGGCATTATTTGCGAAAAACGAGAAATACGATCTTGCCTAAAAAATAGGCTATTCACCATATTTCAACTAATCGCTTTTATCTACGGCTGTATGGGTGGGCTTTTTTTAATAGAACAAAACAGCTCGCTACAATCAGAATTTATAGAGGACTCAGCATGTCGGCTCATTCTTTAACTCAGCTTTGGCACAACGTTTCAATCATGAAAAAGATTCCGGCCCTGATATGTGCTGCGGTACTGGTCGCCGTGCTCAGCGCCGTTATCGTCGGTGAGAACACTAGCCGTGAATCACTTGATCAAGCAGCAGAAGACAAGCTTTCTGCGCTAACCGACTCTCGCGCACAGGTGCTTGCAGATTATCTGGACAGTATCCGCAAAGACATGGAATTTCAGGCTGCCAACCCGCTGGTTGCCCAGGCCCTGACCGAATATGCCGCCGCCTGGCGCGCTACAGGCGGCACCCCGATGGAAACATTGCAAAAGCTATACATCCAGGACAATCCCAATCCGCCTGGACAAAAAGACAATCTTGATTTTGCGCCAGACGGGTCTGCCTATAGCGCTGTGCATGCGAAATATCACCCCTGGTTTCGCACGTTCCTGCGCAAGCGCGGCTATTATGACATTTTCCTGTTCGATGCCGAAGGCAATATTGTCTACACAGTCTACAAGGAGCTGGATTTCGCCACCAATGTGATGAATGGCAAATGGAAAGATACTGATATTGGAAATGTTTTCCGTGGTGCAACCGCCAGCGCGAAAACCATTGAGGATGGCGTGACCTTTGCCGACTTTAAACCCTACGCGCCCAGCGCTAACGCGCCAGCCGGCTTCATAGCCGCGCCCGTATTTGATCAGGATGGAAAAAGAATTGGCGCTATCGCCTTCCAGATGCCGATTGCCAATATCAACCGCATTATGCAAAGCACCGCAGGCATGGGGGAAACCGGCGAAAATTTTATCGCCGGGTCAGACTTCCTGATGCGCAGCGATTCCCGCTTCAGCAAGGATAGCACTATCCTGAAACGCAAAATCGAAACCGCCCAGGTTAAAGCCGCACTTTCTGGCCAATCTGGTGTTATGAACAGCACTGATCATAATGGTATCAAAGTCCGGGCAGCCTACCGGCCGGTTGATTTCATGGGGGCCCACTTTGCTGTTGTCGCTGAAATCAGCACTGATGAAGTGGATGCCCCTGCCCTGTCCATGCGCAACACAATTATCGGTTATGGCACCGCCACGCTGGTGGTGGTCGTCCTGATTGGATGGTTGGTGGCGCGCGGCATTGCCAAACCCATCGCGCGTATGGCCTCCGGCATGACGCGACTTGCGAACGGCGACACCACTATCGAGATTGAAGGCGTGGCCCGTAAGGATGAAATTGGCGCCATGGCTGGCGCCATGGCTGTGTTTAAGGAAAACGCCGCCAAGGCTGCAAGCCTCGCGCAGGCAGAAGCGATGGCCGCCGCCGAACAGGCCCGTCAGGCAGAGCGTGGCAAGCGCATTGAGCAACTAACAGTCAACTTCCGTGATAATGTGCGTAGTGTGCTTGATCAGGTCAGCCATGGCGTGAGCCAAATGCTGAAAGTTGCTGAGGGCATGTGCGCCTCTACTTTCACAACACAGGAAAAGGCGACAGCCGCAGCTCAAGCCTCTGAGGAAGCCTCCAGCAATGTGAGTACGGTTGCGTCCGCGACGGAGGAACTATCCTCTTCGATTACGGAAATCGCCCAGCACATAGCCGCCTCAGCGCAAACATCCGCCATGGCGATTGAGCAGGCCGGACAAACTTCCGCCACCGTTGGCGCGCTTTCCGCTATGGCGGAAAAGATCGGCGATGTCGTTAATATGATCCGCGGCGTGGCGGAACAGACAAATCTGCTGGCGCTGAACGCCACTATCGAGGCGGCGCGTGCAGGTGATGCAGGCAAAGGCTTTGCGGTTGTGGCTTCAGAAGTAAAAAATCTGGCAAATCAAACCGCCAAGGCGACGGAAGAAATCGCGCAGCAGATCGGTGCAATGCAAGCCGAAACCGCGCACACCACAACCGCCATACACGAAATCACCGGCATCATTAATTCTATCAACACAGCGGTGACAACTGTTGCTGCAGCGGTTGAGGAACAGGATGCCGCGACCCGGGAAATATCCTCCAATGCGCAAAGCGTGTCGCAAGGCACCCAGGATGCGTCCAGAAACATCGGCCTGGTAACCGAAGCCGCCACCCAAACCGCAGCTGCCGCAAATCAGACCATCAGTTCGGTCAAATCCCTATCCGAGCAATCGGCGCAGCTACGCGGCAGCATCGAGAAGTTTCTCGACGAACTCGCAGCCGCCTGACGGTAACTTCGCTGTGTCGTGGGGGTCACTTACCCCCACGCGCGGCTGCAAAGGCCGGGCGGCCAAGGCAACGGCCAAGCCATGCCCCTGCATTGGGATAAGGCGCCAGATCGAATTTGGCCATTTGCAACCAGGCCAGCACCGCCGCCACATTCAGATCAGCGATGCTAAAGCTGGACCCCAGCAGATAATCCTTGCCGGCAAGCGCGCCATCCAGCACCTTCAGCGCCGCGCCAAGCTTGGTGTTCGCCGCCGCCACTTCGGAATCCGGGGTGGCGGGATTCATCCGCTTCATCAGCAGCGTTAGCGCGGGGCCCTCCGCCTCGGTCACGGCCCAGAAGCTCCATTGCAGCGCCCGGCCTTCATCGGCAATATTCTTGGGCTGCAAGTCGCCGCCATATTTCTTCGACAGATACAGATTGATGGCCAGCGATTCACACAGCACCACCCCGTCATCTTCAATGGCTGGAATATGCCCATTCGGGTTGATTTTCAGAAAATCCGGTTCCCGCGACCCGCCCGTATTGGTAATTGGCACATTTTTATAATCAATGCCCAGCTCTTTCGCCAGCCATAGGACGCGCAGCGCGCGCGATTGAGGAATCCCGTAAATTGTAAGCGCCATTGTTCTCTCCCTGCGTTATGGACAATCCGTTACCGGACACCGTATTATTCGAGTATCAACATTTGATCAGAAATTTGCTTGCGACACAATGGACAGGCTGCCCGCATGGAAAATGAAAATTATAGCGACGAGCTCATCGCCAATATCCTGAAAGCCACCAAAACCATAGCCATCGTAGGGGCCAGCCCGGAACGCAACCGGCCCAGCTATAGCGTCATGCAGTTTCTGCAAAAACGCGGCTTTCACATCGTGCCGGTGAACCCGCGCGCCACAGACCAGACCATTCTGGGCGAGAAGGTTTATGCCAGCCTGGCGGACATTCCCTTCCCCATCGACATGGTGGATATTTTCCGTACATCCGATGCGGCGGGACAAATCAGCGATGAGGCCATTGCGATCAAAGCCAAATTCGTCTGGATGCAGCTAGGCGTAAGAAATGCCTCCGCCGCCGCCCGCGCCCGCGCCGCAGGGCTGAAAGTCATCATGGATCGTTGCAGTAAAATCGAATATGGACGCCTTTCCGGCCAGATCGGATTTATGGGCGTAGATACCGGCATCATCAATAATTCACGCCGCCGCCGCGTATAAAAGGAAACCAAAATGAGCACATACGGATTTGACACTTTATCCATTCATGCGGGCGCATCGCCCGACCCCACCACAGGCGCGCGCATTACGCCGATCTATCAAACCGCTTCCTATGTATTTGATGATGTCGATCACGCCGCTGCGCTTTTTAACCTTCAGGAATTCGGCAATATCTATTCACGCATCACAAATCCCACCAATTCGGTGCTGGAGGCGCGCATCGCAGCCCTGGAGGGCGGCATCGCAGCCCTGGCGGTGGCGTCCGGCCATGCGGCGCAATTCATCGTCTTTCATACCTTGATGGAAAATGGCGGCGAATTCGTGGCCGCCAACAAACTCTATGGCGGATCGATGAACCAGTTTTCGCACGCCTTCGCCAAAATGGGCTGGCATGTGAAATGGGCCGAAGCCACCGAGCCGGAAAGTTTCCGCCGCGCCCTTACCTCAAAAACCAAAGCGATTTTCATAGAAAGCCTGGCTAACCCCGGTGGCGTCGTGATGGACATCGCCGCCATCGCCAAAATCGCCAACGAGGCAGACATTCCCTTGATCGTCGATAATACCCTGGCCACGCCCTATCTATGCCGGCCGCTGGAACATGGCGCGGATATTGTTGTTCACTCCGCCACCAAATTTCTGGGCGGTCATGGCAATTCCATCGCCGGCCTGATCGTCGATGGCGGCAAGTTCAACTGGTCGAACGGAAAATACCCAAGCCTGTCTGAACCCAGCCCCAGCTATCATGGCATGAAGCTGCATGAAACTTTCGGCAATCTGGGTTTCGCCATCGCCTGCCGGGTGCTTGGCCTGCGCGATCTTGGTCCCGCACTGGCGCCGATGAATGCCTTCCTGATCCTGACGGGCATAGAAACGCTGGCGCTGCGCATGCAACGCCATTGCGAAAATGCGATGGCCGTCGCAAAATATCTGCAAGGGCATAAACAGGTCGAATGGGTGTCCTATGCCGGGCTTTCGACAAGTCCGTTTAACAAACTTGCGGCGCACTATCTGCCCAAAGGCGCCGGCGCGGTTTTAACCTTCGGCGTCAAGGGCGGCTATGACGCGGGCGTCAAACTGGTCAGCGAGGTAAAACTGTTCAGCCATCTCGCCAATATTGGCGACACCCGCAGCCTGATCATTCATCCATCTTCAACAACGCATCGCCAGCTTGACCAGGCCGCCGCCAAAACTGCTGGCGCAGGACCGGATGTGGTGCGTCTGTCCATTGGCATTGAAGATGTGCAGGATATTATCGCCGACCTCGATCAGGCGCTGGCGAAGCTGTAGCGCGTATTACGAATACATAGATGCAAACGCTTCGTCATTGCGAGGCGCGTAGCGCCGTGGCAATCCAGATTCAAATAACAAAGGCCTTTGCGTGTGACTCTGGATCGCCACGCAGCAAAGCTGCTCGCGATGACGCCGTTAGAGCGTTTCATAATTTATCCGAATCGGAAGGGGATTCCCAAATCGTTTGATTTGTGATTCAAAGTGTCTGCTGGAGAGGGAGGCCAGCAGGCATGACACGACCCTATTCCAATGATCTTCGGGA